>Ga0255763_1000184_pt1 | contig 67014 bp, 46 predicted proteins | sample 041ome_2_FD_179963 | JGI IMG/M metagenome (GOLD analysis project Ga0255763, IMG submission 179963) | Coastal salt marsh microbial communities from the Groves Creek Marsh, Skidaway Island, Georgia - 041406US metaG (version 2) | ecosystem: Environmental > Aquatic > Marine > Intertidal zone > Salt...
GCCGGTCCACCCGCTCGTCGTCGACTCCTTCAAGAAGTGCGAAGGTCTTTCCCGCATCGCTTTCTTGGACGGTAACACCGCCGTCATGTTGGGTAAGATCACCAAGGTTGAGTACAAGGCCATCTAAGCGACGAAATCGCTCGTCGCCGGCTCGTCGTCCACTCGGCGCGACGTCGCGCGCCTTCGTTCGTTCGTTCGTTCGTTCGCACGATTCGTTTTCACGCCTCATCCACGCTTAGATCTCATTCTTAATACCACGACATCACTTACGTTCTCTTTTCACCCGTCATCGCGCGCGCGTCGCGCCCTCGATCTCTCCTTCGCCGTCGCCTCTGCCTCGCCTGTGGTCTCGAAAGCCCTAAATCGGATACCCGATCGCCGAACCGCGTCGACGTCGCGTCGCCGCCGCGTCGCATCGCGCGCCACCACTCGACGCACACGCGCCCGCGCACCCGCACGGCCGACGCACGTCGCGAAACAAAATCCTCGCGCCCGAACGCACGCTCGTTCCAGCGCGACGCACCTCGCGCGCGACGCACGAGGCGAATAAAAGCTCGCGCACGCGTTTTCATCGCGGCGCCGATCGAAAGATTAGTCGATCGTAAAACGCGTTGCGGTCAGCGCGCGGGACGAAGGACGGGCGAGCACGCGCGCGTTCGGTGATAAAGTTTGATTATTGTCGGCCGCGAGCGTCGCGACGGATAACGCGCGCGCGTCGAACGGCGAGAGGTCGATCGGCGTGAACGAGGGACAGTCAACAGTAAAGTTTAGGCGCGGCGAAGGAGTCAAACTCGTACGCTCTCTCGGGTGAGGGAATAAAAGGGCGAGAAGCTCGAAAACACGAAAAAAGGCGAAGGCCGCGAATCGACGACGAAGATGATGGACTCCGAGGACGGTAGTAGTGATAATATACGGGACGAAGAGGAACAGAACAAGGTAACGGAATCGAGCTTCATCGCCGATTTGCGACCGTGGGGGTGCGAAAAGTACGCGAGCAGCGCGTATCAGGACTTGACGAGATCACCTTCCTGACACGGTGAAATCGATTAAAGAGTAGCGTGCTCGTGAGGAAAACGCAACTAGAAGAATTGATTTGACGTTGGGAAACGTGGATACGTAGATTTCGTATCGACGAGGTATAGTATCATGGTTGCTGCGACGGCTTCCGTGACGACGGTGGACGGGATTTACCCGTCGCCGCACTTTGAGGGCGCGGAGAAGCGCATTGAAATTGACTTTCACTTCAACGAGAGGAACCCGCGCGGCTTGAGGGAGATTGCGCGGGCGCAGCTCGATGAGTGCATGACGGCGGCGCGGTGTGAAATCGTCAGCGTTCGCTCGAATGACAAATTTGACGCTTACGTCTTGTCGGAGTCATCGCTCTTCGTCTTTCCCACCAAGTTGGTGTTGAAGACGTGTGGCACCACGCATCTTCTCGCGGGTGTGCCGAACATCTTGAAGTACGCCGCCGAGGTTGGCATGGAACCGCGACGCGTCAAGTTTACGCGCTCGTCGTTTGACAAGCCTGACTTGCAACCCGAATTGCACGCCTCGTTCGATGACGAGACTGCGTTTTTGGAGAAACACTTCGGCAACTTGTCGGCGGCTGGTGGGTCGTCTTACATCTTGGGGAGTAAACTCAAGGGTGTGCAATGGCACGTGTATGTCTCTGGCGACGCGTGCCCGTTGCAAGACGCCAGACCGAAGGCTTCTCTCGAAGTGTGCATGACGCATCTCAATCGCGCGCATTGCGAAGAACACTTCTATCGCAAAGAAGAAACCTTTGTGAGCTCGGCCCAAACAACCACAGACAGCGGTATTCGATCGATTTTTGAAGAATTTGACATCGACGACTACGTCTTCGAACCGTGCGGGTATTCGATGAATGGCTTGCACGAGAAAGGCTCTTTAGATGGCCAGTTCAGCACTATTCACATCACTCCCGAAGATGGATTCTCGTACGCCTCGTGCGAGCTGTCCAACGTGGAAGTGCAAGACCTCGATGCCTTCGCGTACGTTCGTAAGGTCGCCTCCGTGTTCAAGCCCGGGAAGATGGTGTTCGCCATCTCCATCGACGGTTTGAACGCCGCTGAGGTCGCCACTGACGTGCTCGCCAACGGTGCATTTGTGCCGGGATACTCTCGCGCGCAAGCTACTCGCCAAGAGTTTGACGTGGAAGGTGTCGTTGCGTATTACACGTATGAACGCAACGATCGTCTGCGATCCACCATCAGCGTTCCGAACTTGTGCGGTGCGTCTATGTCGACCGCGCACGCCTTCTCGTTTACAGACGCCAAGGAGGCCACTATGCGCCCTCAGACTCCATCTTGTGTCATGGAGTTCCCCTTGTCCGATAACTCGGACGCCGGGTCGAACTCTGAAGAAGCCACGGACGAGGAGATGTGAGTTTGGAAAAGCTTTGCCGCAACGGCAAAGTTCAATAAGACGAAGATTTTGATGGATTCCTTTTGGAGCCGCCGCTACCCAGTCACGAGTACAAGCAATCGCTGTGTTGTCCTGCGCACTTTTGCTCTCTGTACTCGTGCACCATTGTCACGACATGGCGCCTTGAAAGCGTGCATACTGCGTTTAACTACGCGTTACCGCTTCGCCGTCACGTGGTCACGACTGGGAGGTTTAGAGCGACGGTGCCTCGAGTGGAGAGGTATCTGTGTTCAAATACATGTCTTCTCGCGATTCCATGTCTTTTACTCGCGAGCTATTATGTAATAACATCAGCATCACATGCAACGAAACATGAATTGCAACTCGAGGCAACGAAACAAACTAATCATGAATTGCAACTCGAGGCTAAGCGAAAGCTGTGTAAAATGGATTTGAGAAGAGGACGTGGCCGTAAATCTCAAACTTAATTGTCGACTCTTTTTGCACGCATAAAATCACAGGGATCTTATCCAGCGCCTTGATCGAAGTAGGTAAAACCAGCGCGTCGTCCATGACCGCATCATCTATGAACGTCTCTTGCTCTTCCGTAGTATTGAGGCATCGCCCGCGCACACCTCTGGCGTGCTTGAGCGTGCTCTTGTACGTCGATCGATCTAAAATCTCGAGTGCGGCGGCACCCGCAGCGGCGATTTTCGCGGCCTCTTCGCACTCTTTACGGACGTCTAACGTCACGTCTAATTCTTTCGTCAATGATTGACCCTTTGAAAATCCCTTTTGTGTGACTTTCACGTGACGCTGCTTTTCGAGGTAAATTTTGATTTCGAACCCAAACGCCGGGAGATAGGCGACGACGTATTGCTGCCCGAGTTGCCTTACAATCGCACGCGCGATGACCGGATTTTTCTGCAGATATTTGCAGAGAAACAAGTGCTGACTCCGCTCTTGGGCGTACTTCGCCGCGAGTTTCCGCTCGTTGCAGTGATCAGCGACGTCGCTACAGATTTCCGGCGTCATGAGACTGTGTTTCTCTACGACGTCTCGCTCACTGGATTTCCCTTGTCTCTCAGCGTGCTCGAGCGCCGCTGCGAGTAGACGATGCACAATGATATCCGGATATCGACGAATAGGCGACGTAAAGTGCGTGTAATAAGGAACGGCGAGAGCGTAATGCCGCCATTGCTCTTCGTCCACGCTCCCCGTACAAAAGTATTTCGCCAGTTGCATGGGCTTTGTAGCGAGCAGCTGCACGATGTCAAACAAATCTTGCGAGTCGCGCGCTATTGCTCGCAAACTGTCGTGAAGACGTTTCGAAGATGATATGTCGATATCGATATCGTGCTCGCTAGCGAACGTGGATAGCTCCATGAGCTTCCGTTCGTTCGGCGGCGGATGGCATCGAAGCATGGCGTGCGATGGGAAAATCTCGGCTATGAACTCGGCGACGTACATATTGGCGAGTAGCATGTACTCCTCGACAAGACGATTGCTGTCGCGAATGACGTAAGGTGCAGCTCCCACGGGCTCGTAGTCATCGTTAAGCTCAAAACCAACCTTTGGTTGATCCAATCGAACAGCGCCGGCTTCAAATCTCTTCTTGCGCATCGCTTTCGCAGCTGCGTTCAAGATTGAAATGCTCTCGATGACGTCTTCAGCGGTGTACGCGCCTGAAAACTTCACATCATCTAGTGCCTCTTTCGCTTTGTTCACGTCCGACCCAGCATCGATCACATTTTGAACGTGAATGTATGACAGCTTCGCAGCGCTCTTTATCACGCCACGCTTGAACGAGACATTCTTCACAACGCCACCACGCGTCATCTTCCATTCCACCGAAAACGTTAATCTTTCAACGCCAGGATTGAGTGAGCACAGATTTTCGCACAAAAGTCTAGGCAACATTGGAAAAATGGTGTGCACGAGATACGTCGTGGTGCCTCGTTCTCTCGCCTCGGCGTCGAGCGGCGTGTCAGGCTTGACGAAGTGTGACACGTCGGCGATGTGCACGCCGACGTTTAGACAACCATCGGGCAAAACTTGGACGCTCAGCGCATCGTCCAAATCTCGCGCCGTCGGTGGGTCTATGCTAAAAACGAGCTTTTCCCTAAAATCCACCCGCCGTTTCATCTCCTCGGGTGGAATTTTCCAGTGCTCGCCGACTTTGACCTTTGGTAAACACGCCGTCGCATCCGCGCTAAAATCTCCGCTCTCTATGCCGTGCTCGGCGACGATGACTTTCGTCATGAAATCTAAATCATCACCCATACTTCCTTTTCCCACGACCTCGATGATGTCCATCATCGGCATCGACATCCCTTTGCTCCACTTTCTAAGTCGCACCGCCACGAAGACGTCCTCGACATCCTCCGCCCCCGACGCCAGCGTCTTCTGTAACGACTTCGGCACGCTAAACTCAGAAACGCGGCCCTTCGGCAACTTTGGATCCAAGGGCACGAACGTGAGCGACGCGCCGCCGTCTTGGACTTCTACCCTCCCGACCATCCTCGAGCGCCGCGTCGCCGGCGTCACCGGCGCATCCGGGACGACGCGTCCCGTCGGTCGCCACCCTCGTCGACACACCGATGCGAGCGCCTCTACGCTTACGAACGCTCTCTCTTCGTCTGAAATCTCGCCTTTAGTCCCCACGACGCGCTCCCAGCGATCGCACGCGTCGATTACCACTCGCACGCGGTCGCCGTGCACGCTTCTGCCCTGACGCTCCCAGCCCTCGCACTTGACGTCCAGCGGCAGCCCTTCCACGCGCACGTACGCTTCGTGCCGCTTGAACTCGTTCACCACGAACTCACCGACGTGCGCGCGCGCGTCATCCTGCGCGCGAGTCGCCGTCGTTTCGTCGTCAGTCGTCGAGTCGGGTCGTTGCGCGGACAGTTGAGCTTGAGAAAACGAGCGCTCGCGCGCGCACCTGGAGCGCGCTCGCGACGTCGGCGAGATCAAACGGATCGGATTCGGTTTTAGGGTGAGGGATCGCGCGCGCGCGCGGTGGCATGACGCGACCGGCGTCGCGCTGTGAGGTTGAGTCGTCGTCGCTCGGTTGACGGCTACGTGACTAAAAAGCGCTAGGAACTTCGCGAGGGCTTTCTGCTCGCGAAGAGCGGCGGTGTGTTCTACGACGCGCGATTCGTATCGCTCGTGCATCTTTCCATTCGTCCATTCGTGCGCGTCGTCTCTACGCGTCATCTCCTTCTCGATTTCCGTCTCGGTTCGCTTCTCCGCGAGCGCGGCGGTTCGCGCGCGTGCGCTCCTTGCTCACGCACGTGCGACAGACGTACCCGTCACCCTTGCGCCGCCACTCCGGTCCACCGCTCGTCGTCGCCTCGCACGTCGCGCACGTCACGCTCGGATCCGCGTTCATGCGTCGCAGACGGTCCTTCTTGTAACACGCGTCGCACCAGTGCCCCGCCGTCGCGCCGTTCTCGCCGACGATTCTCCGCCAATAATTCGTCACCAGCGCCGTCTTCTCGCACCCACGGCAAAACACGCTCGGATCCGCGTTCAGCCTCTCGCGATAATCCAACTTGTGGCACGCCTGGCACACGCGCTTTCCCCGCCGCTCGCCGAACTCCGCCCTGTACCAGTACGTCTTCTCGCTCCCCGGCCCGATCTTCTCGCACCGCGCGCACCGCTCACCGTCCCCTCGCCCTCCCATCGCCACCGTTCGCGCCCGGCGTTCGCTCTCGTAGCATTTCGGGCACACCGTCTCTCCCTTCGTCGGCGGCGCGTGACTCCTCGCCCACCGTCCCGACGCGTTTCCCTCCCCGCACCGCGCGCACGTCCGCGCCGCGCTCGCCCGCGCGCGGCACCTCGCGCGGTACTCTCGCTGGTAGCACGCGCCGCAGATTCGTCCCGCCTCCGGCGTCGTCGTCGACCGAAACCGCCGTCGCGCTTTCGCGCGCACCGGCGTTCCCGGCAGCGTCGCGCGCGCGCCGTCGTCGGCGCCGTCGCCGCGCGCCGTCGCGAGCGCGCGCGCGCACAGTCCACACGCGCCGTCGTCGTCGTCGTCGGCCGTCGACGCGTCGTCGCGCGCGCGCTTCGCCGCGCGTCGCGCCGACATTGGATTCGATTTCGAATCCGCGCGCGATTGTGACGCGCGCGCGTCGTCGCGCGCGCGATCGCGCCGACGCGCGCGGCATGGCGACGTCGGTCGCGCGGTCGCGCGCGCGCGCGGTCGCGCGCGCGATCGCGCGAGGCGCCGGCGCGCGCGAGGGATGGGGACGCGCGCCGGTCGCGACGACGGCGCGCGCGGTCGAGCGCGCGCGCGCGCGGGAGACGCGCGTCGCGCGCGCGCGGGCGTTCGCGAGCGATGCGGGCGCGCGCGCGCGGTCGAGCGCGCGCGCGTCGACGAGCGCGCGCGCGGGAGACGACGCGAGGACGGAGGACGGACGCGCGGCGGCGACGACGAAGCGCGAGACGACGCCGCCGCCGACGACGACGGCGGCGACGACGACGACGGCGGCGACGAGCGCGGATGACATCGATTTCGGAATACTGCGATCGATGGGTGGGTACCTGTGGAGCGACGAGAACCCGGCGGGGAAGCGACGGGTGGCGGGCGCGATGGCGCTGCTCGCGGCGAGCAAGGCGGCGAACGTGAGCGTGCCGTTCGCGTTCAAGTACGCGATCGATGGGCTGAGCGCGCAGGCCGGGATGGCGACGAGTGGGGTGGAGGCGATGACGCACCTGCCGATGACGGCGATCGCGGCGACGCCGGCGGTGATGTTGGTCGGGTACGGGGCGCTGCGAGCGTCGGCGAGCCTGGCGAACGAACTGAGAAACGCGACGTTCGCCAAGGTGAGTCAGGGGGCGATACGAGCGATCGCGCGGAGGGTGTTCGCGCATTTGCACGAACTTGATTTGAAGTATCATCTCGATCGGCAGACGGGGGCGTTGAATCGCACGATCGATCGCGGGACGCGAGGCATTAGTTTCCTGTTGAATAGCATGGTGTTCAACGTGTTCCCGACGGCGTTTGAAATCGCCCTCGTGAGCGGTATTTTATCCGTAAAGTGCGGACCAGAGTTTGCGATGTTAACCGGAGGAACGATCGCGACGTACACCGCGTTCACGATCGCGTGCACGCAGTGGAGAACAAAGTTTAGGCGTCAGATGAACGCGCTGGAAAACGAAGGCAACACGAGGGCGATCGATTCCTTGTTAAACTTTGAGACGGTCAAGTACTTCAACAACGAGGAACACGAGGTGAAACGCTACGACGAGAGCTTAAAGGGCGTCGAACAGGCGAATTTGAAAATCGCCAGCTCGCTAGGGATGTTGAACTTTGGACAAAACGCCATTTTTTCGGCGTCCCTCTCCGCGGCGATGCTCCTCGCCGCGCAAGGCGTCGCGCAGGGAAACCTCACCGTAGGGGATTTGGTCATGGTGCAAGGGTTGCTATTCCAACTATCGGTGCCGCTGAACTTTTTGGGGTCGGTGTATCGCGAAGCGCGACAGTCTTTGATCGACATGACGTCGATGTTTCATTTGTTGGAAGAGAAGAGCGCGGTGCGAGAGCTGGAAAACGCGCCCGCGCTCGTCGTCCCGGACGAGGGGCTTTCGGTGGAGTTTAGAAACGTGAGTTTTGGATACGACAACGGGAGAAAAATTATAGATGGACTCTCCGTGACTGTTCCCGCGGGTGGTTCTCTCGCGTTGGTCGGCGCGAGTGGGAGCGGAAAGAGCACGCTCTTGCGCCTGTTGTTTAGGCTGTACGACGCCCAAAAGAATGGCGACGGCGAAACTTCGGGCATCTTTCTCGGCGGTCAAAACGCGCAAAGCGTCTCTTTGCGCTCTTTGCGCGAATCCGTGGCTGTGGTTCCCCAAGATACGGTGTTGTTCAACGACACGATCCATTACAATATTCATTACGGTAAAATGAGCGCGTCGGATGCCGAGGTTCGCGAAGCGGCGCGTCTCGCCGCCATCGACGGTCCCATTCTCCGCATGCCCAAGGCGTACGACACCATCGTCGGTGAGCGCGGATTAAAACTTAGCGGCGGGGAAAAGCAACGCGTCGCCATCGCGCGCGCGTTGCTCAAGGGTTCGCCTTTGGTTTTGATGGACGAAGCCACGAGCGCCCTGGACACGAACACCGAGAAAGATATTCTTAAAATGCTCGAAGTGTTGATGAAGGGCAAAACCACCATCGTCGTCGCGCACAGGCTTTCCACGGCGCGAAATTGCGACAACATCGCCGTTTTAGAGGATGGCAAGGTTGTCGAATACGGTTCGCACGATCAACTCCTCCGACGCGGGGCCAAGTACCACGCGATGTGGACGCAACAAAACGGCGCGGGCGACGACCGCGCCCAGCGTCCCGCGCACGACCCGACGACGTCGCTCGACGAGTTGCTCGCCCGCGAGCGCGCGAGACAAGACGCTGATGCGAAGAAGAAAGCTCAGGCCCAGGCTGCGCTCGACCGCAAGCGATGCTGTTGATCGCCGAAGCGGCGCCGGCGGTTAGACTGCGTCCCCGGGACGCCTCCCTTGTCAACACAACGCACCGCACTCGCCGACTCGCGCGCATCCATGCCCACCGTCGGATCGATCGCGTCCAAAGCGTTTACCCGCGCGCGTTTCCGCGCGTCCGCGCGCGTCGACGCGCGTCCGCGCGCGCGAATGGCGACGTTTGCTTCGTCAGAAACCGCACCGAGGGTCATCTTCGCCCTCGACTTTGACGGCGTCGTGTGCGACTCCGTCGGTGAATCTTCGCTCAGCGCGTGGAAACACGGAGAGGAACTATGGCCCGACGTCTTCGACGCCGACGCGACGCGCGCGGAGAAGGAGCGAGTGCTCGATGGTTTGCGCGCGGTGCGACCGGTGGTGGAGACTGGGTACGAAAACACCACGCTGGCGCGCGCGTTGCTGGAAAGGTTGCCGGGGTACTCGATCGAGGAGATTCTGAACGATTGGGACGGACTGTCGGGAGCACTCATGGATAAATGGTCGCTCGATCGAGCGACGATGGTGGAGGCGTTCGGGAGGATACGGGATGATTGGATATTGAACGACTTTGACGGGTGGTTGGCTCCGAACGCGTTGTATCCGGGCGTCGCCGAGGCGGTGCTCGCGGCGCAAAAGAGAAGCGACGCGGCGGTGAAGATCGTGACCACGAAGCAAGGAAGATTTGCTCTGGCTATTTTGGAACGGATGGGTAAGATTTCGATCGCTGATGATGATATGTATAGCACGACGGTGAGCGGGATCCCGAAGACGGATGTCTTGCGAACGCTCGGCGTCGACGGGAATCCTCGCAAAATTTTCGTCGAAGACAAGCTCAGCACGCTGGAAAAAGTGTGCAAGGCGGATGACTTAGATGAATGGGAATTGTTCCTAGTGGATTGGGGGTATAACACCGAGAGTGAACGCGCGAGAGCGGCGGCGAACGATAGAATCACCGTCATCGACATCTCGACGTTCATCTCGTTGCTCAGAGAAGGATAGCGCTATTGAACTGTTGATAATTACAAAATAAAACGAGCCACGCTAATCTGCTTCGCTAAGTATGAGTTTACCCACTTCGTGATTTTCATCGCGAAGATTTGCGAACCAAGTGTGAAAATGTTCGCGACCGCCTTCGTCTCGACTGAAGTCGTACACGCACACGCCTGGGATGACTTGATACGTTCGCATCGTCACCACTTGCCCCGTGCTTTGACATTCAAAAACCACGCGCGCTTGCGTCTGTCGATGAGCGACACTCCCAAGCGCTGTGGCCCGTTCGATGATGGCGGCTTGCACGCGATCAATCTCTACTTTACTCACAAAGCGCGTGGCGTTGCTCACCGTGTTTTCATCCTCGTCGAAGATGTTTGCCACATCAAAAGCGGCGATATTGATCAACTCGAACGCGTTGAGCTGTTTGATCGGGCGAAGTTTCGACTCATTTGTGCTCATCATGGATGATTGCTTCACCACGAGCTTGTCGTCCGGCGTCATAAACTCCGCGAGCGTCGGGTCTTCTTCGTCGAAGAACCGATTCGTGTTGGCGTTGTGCTCAACCTTGACGGGAACAAAGTCAACCTTGAACCAACTGTTCTTCATCACTTGATCGAGCGTCATTCTCTTCGTCGGATCTTTCACAAGCATGCCTTTGATGAGTTTTTCGCACGAGCGCGACATCGAACCGCTCGGGAAATACGGCTCCGTCTTTTGAACCATGAGTTGCAGTTGCACGAAATTCTTTCCGTCGAACGGGTACTTCGCCGTGAGCATAAAATACAAGATACATCCACAACTCCACACGTCCGCGGGTCCACCATCGTATCCATCAGAGCGCGTCTTCGTGTTCACCGTCTTAAAATTCTTATTCCCCACGAGCCTCCTCGATCCTCCCATCACCTCCGGCGCCGCGAAGTGCGGCGTCCCGCAAATCGTGCGAAGATTAGTATCCTCCGCGTCCGCCCGCAGCGCCGCCAACCCAAAGTCCCCGATGCACAATTCCCCGCGCTCATCGAAGAACAAATTCTCAGGTTTCAAATCCCGATGATATATCCGTTTCTTATGACAAAAATCCACCCCCTGTATCAACCTCTGAAAATGTCGTCTCGCCTCCGCCTCGCCGAAACTCCCCTTCGCTCGCACCCTATCGTACACCTCCCCCCCCGGGCAGTACTGCATCACCATGAACACGCTCTGTTCATCGCTCAGCACCTCTTTCAGGTCGACGATGCACGGATGCGTGAGATCCGCCATCGCCTTCACCTCCGCCTTCACCTGGTCCTGCTCGTCCAGGCGTTGCAAATTCTCCCTGTCCAAAATCTACGTTTCGATTCGCGTCGCGCGTCGTCGATTCCCGTCAGTCGTCGATCTCAGCGATTCGGTCGAGGTCGCGACGACGCGTCGCGCGCGTCCGCCGTCGTCGTCGTCGTCGTCGTCGTCGTCGTCGTTTCTTTTCGTTTCGTCGACGCATCCATCCATCCATCCATCCGCGCGCGTCGACGCACCTTGATCGCCGCCTTGGCGCCCGTCTCGTCCTGCACCGCGAGCTTCACCCACCCGAACGCCCCTCTCCCGAGCGTGCGCTTGAGCGCGTACGCGCCGACGCGCGTGACCTCGCGCGGCATGGCGTCCGTCGCGTCGCGCAGTGCGACGACACATCATGGCGACGCGCGTCGCGACGACGGACGCGCGCGCGCCGGTCGCGCGGCGCGCGCGCGGTGCGCGTCGCGACGTCGCGCGGCGCGCGACGGGAGACGACGCGCGGCGCGAGGCGCTGCGAAAAGCGCGCGCGAAGTTGCCCATCGACGCGGTCGTGGACGAGTGCTTGGACGCGCTCGAGGTGCGTCGACGGCGCGCGCGAGCGCGACGCGGGACTGACGAGGCGAACGATTGGGTTCGATGCGAACAGCGCGCGACGCGCGCGGTGATGCAGGCGCCGCCGGGGGCGGGGAAGACGACGGTGATGCCGCTGGCGGCGGCGCTGGCGGCGGCGAGCGCCGGCGGCGACGGACGCGCGGGGAAAGTGATCGTGCTCGAACCGCGACGGTTAGCGGCGAAAGCGGCGGCGATGCGGATGGCTGAGATGTTGGGGGAACGCGCGGGGGAAACGGTGGGGTATCAGGTGCGATTTGAACGAAGGGCGAGCGCGGCGACGCGGGTGGAGGTGGTGACGGAGGGCGTGCTGACGCGGCGGTTGAGAAACGATCCAGAGCTGCGGGACGTGGGATTGGTGGTGTTCGATGAGTTTCACGAGAGGAATTTAGACGCGGACGTCGCGCTGGCGCTGTGTCGAGAGGTGCAACAGACGATACGGCCAGATTTGAGACTGTTGGTGATGAGCGCGACGCTCGGGGAGATGGGCGCGCGCGTGGCGGCGTTGTTGAGGGATGAGAACGGGCCCGAGGTGCCGGTGATCGTGTCGGAGGGGCGGTCGTATCCGGTGGAGACGATTTATTTGGGCGCGCCGGGCGCGGGATGGGGTGAGCTCGAGCGCGCGACGACGAACGCGGTGAAGGACGCCGTGCGCGCGTGCCCAGATGGCGACGTGCTGTGTTTTCTTCCGGGCGCGGCGGAGATCAATCGCGTGGTGCGAGATCTGCAAAGGGAGCTTCCGAACGGTGTCGTGGCGTTGCCACTGTACGGCGCGCTATCGCAAGAAGAACAGGCGGCGGCGCTCGCGCCGTCGAAACCGGGCACGCGTCGCGTCGTCGTGAGCACTCCAATCGCCGAGTCTTCGTTGACCATCAACGGTGTGAAAGTGGTCGTGGACTCGGGATTGTGCAAGACGCCCAAGTTCGACGCTCGGAAGGGTATGACGCGACTGGAGACGACTCGTGTCTCCCGCGCATCGGCGGATCAAAGGCGCGGGCGAGCCGGGCGCATCGCTCCTGGGACGTGCTATCGTTTATGGAGCGAGGCCTCGAACGCGAAACTTCAGCCAGACACGACACCCGAGATTTTGCAAGCCGACTTGACTCCGGTGGCGTTAGATTTAGCAGCGTGGGGCGTCGGCGATGGGGCAGACATGGCTTGGCTCGACCCACCGCCTGAAGGCCCGCTCATCGCGGCGAGACGGTTGTTACGCGAGCTCGGCGCGTTGGAGGAAGGCAAACTCGTCCCTAGCGACGTGGGTTCGATCATGTCCGAGCTTCCAGTGCACCCAAGACTGGCGCGTATGTTACTTTTTGGCGCGTCACGCGGCGCTGAGAGCGCTCGACTCGCGTGTCAACTCGCAGCTGTCATCGGCGACCGCGACTTGATCTCTGGACGCGACGCCCCTCTCGACGTTCGGTGTAGACTTCGCGCGCTTTGGGGTCAAGATCCACTCGCAAGCGCGGGCGATTTGGATGAAGAGAAACCAGAAGTCGACCCGACGAAACCAACGCGCGTTCCAATCGGTACCAAACTCCCGAAGAGCGGGAAGAAAATCAAAGGCGCGCCTCGCGGCAAACGCGCGAGCGTAAACGCGGCGGTGAGCGTCGCGACGGGTGGCGCGAGCGGTGCGAGCTGGAATGTCGACGAGCGGGCGGTTCGCGAAGCGAAACAAGTTGCCGAGCAGTTACTCGGGAACTTGCGCCGCTTAGCGTCTTCGCATCCTGACTTCTGCGCTCCGGGTGTCGGCGAGGGCGACGCCTCGGCGGTGGTGTGGTCGTTCTTGTGCGGCGCGGGCGAAAGCGAAGCCGGCCTACTGCTCGCTGTCGCCTATCCTGATCGCGTCGCCGCGCGTAAAAACCGAGGTGGGGCGTTTCAACTCTCTGGCGGCGGCGCCGCGAGCGTGGGAAGTGAGCACAAGGATGACGCGCTGCTTCGCTCTGGCGACAAGGCGAATGAAACTTTAGTCGTCGTCGAATTAGCTGGCGATGGCGCGGGAAACGCGGGATCGAGGAACGACCGCGTGCGGTTGGCGGCACCGATCGACCGTGCATGCTTAGAAAGTGGTGGTGCGCTGTACGAAGCGTTGTCCAAGGAGAGCGACGACGTGTTCTGGGCGAGCGCATCGAAATCAGTCTTCGCGCGCAGGCGCTTGACGGTAGGATCTTTGGTGCTTCGAGAGATTCCGTTTTCGGTGAAAGACAATCCCGAGGCGACTGTGAGCGCGATGTTAGACGGTATTCGCGAGATGGGTCTCGCGAGCGCCTTCGGTTTGAACAAAGCGACGACATCGTGGCTCAAGCGCGCGGAATATGTCCATCGCTCAGGCGTGGACGCCACGTTTCCAAATCTCTCCGAAGAAAATTTGCTGAGCTCCGCCGGTGAATGGCTCGCGCCGTGGATCGCTGGCGCGCAGTCTAAATCGGATCTCGCGAAAGTTGACGTCGCGTCCCTAGTGAAGGCGCATTTCTGCACGTACGACCATCTCAAGCTCGTGGACGACGCCTGTCCCGTCGCCGTTCGCCTGCCCAGCGGATCCAACGCTCAAGTCGACTACGACGGCGACGTTCCCGTCGTCGCCGCGCGCATCCAAGAGTTCTTCGGCACTACCGAAACTCCACGCGTGGGCGGCGTCAACTGCGAATTACACCTCCTCAGCCCGGCCGGTCGCACGCAAGCCGTCACGCGCGACTTGGCGTCGTTCTGGCGCAACGCCTATCGCACGGACGTTCGCAAAGAGCTCGCCGGTCGATATCCCAAGCACTTCTGGCCCGACGATCCCGAGTCCGCCGCCGCGACGAGCAAGACCAAAAAGTACATGTAATTAGCGAATTAGCGCGCGCGTAGTTAGCGATTTTTACGCGAACATTCATTCGCGAGGACTCGTCTCGCGCGCGCTCGGCGCTCAGGCGCCCCGCGGCAGACATCATTCCCCGACGCTCCTCCGCACTCGTGCGAACGCACACCATGGGCGGCGTCGCGATCCCCGAACTCAAACAGTGCGTCCTCTCCTCGCGCGCGCTCGCCCGTTCGCGCGTTCTCTCGCGCGCGCGACGTCGAATCGTCGCGACATCCAACGCCGCCGACTTTTCGCAATCGAACGCGTTTTTTACCCGTCTCGACGCGCCGACGCGCGCCGCGTGCGCCACGCTGACCGCAGACGCGCCCGTGACGCACGCCAACCAGGTATATGGACAAGAAGCTGCGCTTGCGGCTGAATGGGAACCGGAACGTCGTCGGGACGCTGCGAGGGTTCGATCAATTCTTAAACGTCGTGCTCGACGACGCGACGAACGATACGACGAGCGAGAAGACACCGATGGGGATGATTGTCGTGCGAGGGAACTCGGTGGTGAGCATGGAGGCGCTGGAACACATCGCGCCGGCGGTGCGAAGGCAAGGGGCTTGAGCGCGGAGGGTTGTTTAGAGTTGTAGTATAAATAAAACAGTGTCAGAGAGGAATGTCGTCCGTCTAACTCGCGTCTTCGTCGTCCGTGCCGAAGTCGGACACGTTTTCGGCACCCATGGCGCGAGTGCGCTCTATTGACGTGAGGGCTGTCAGGCTGGCGATGCCGAAATCGTCTTCGCCGTCGTCGACGTCGGCGGCGGTCGCTCGGAAGCAACCAAAACACGTCGCCGTTCGCTTCAACGCCGCGCGAGATGTAGATGACGCCGCATCGGCGGCTCCTCGAGGAATATGTAACGCGGCAGAGCTCATTGATTCGTACAAGACCGCCACGCGCTTGCCTAAAGATATCTCGCTCGACTTTCCCTCGTCGACGACGATGTTCGGTTGCAAAATGTTGATTCGTATGCGACAGTGTAAAATTCCCACCGATTTCAGCGTTTTGGGGTCCAAGAGTGTCACCTCGACGCTGTGAATGTCGCCGGCATGCAACTTAAAGATGTTGTCAATCTTCCCCACCGCGGAGATTTTCCTCGAGATTCGCAACAGCTTTGTTGCCGTAGCTTTGGCGGCGTTGCTGTCCATGCTCTCGCTCATCAAGAACATAGCGAGTTGCCCGTCGACGACTTCATCTGTAGTATCGAGCCTGGCGAAAGCGCCGCTATCCCAAGTAGGATGTTCGATGTCGTGCTCAGCCTCGACGTGCTTCTTCATGATGTGCATTTTCGACACGACGCGCCTGCGAGCGTACTCGATCGCCACCGCCATTCGACACCGCTTGCCATTTAAATACTTTGCTTTCAGCGATGAGTTACGCGCGTTCGGATCTAATTCAACAAACAACGGCATCACACGCACTTCCACAGTGATTTCATCTTTTCTTCGCTTCCAAATGCGCTCAATATCTCGCATCAACGGCTGCGTGATGAGCTCCTTCTGATCGATGATTTCTTCGTTGTCCGCGGACAACCACCACTCCTTAACGTCCCAGAAGTATCCTTCCGGTTCGCACAGCGAGCTCTTAAAGTAGTCATCAACGACACGTTTAAGTGCCGTATGAATGACGCCAATCTCGTTTAAATTGACGGCACCGAACGTCTTGAGCGAAAACGAATACGCCGGCAAGCCGACGAAAGATATGCGAAGCGAGCGGACGTATGGACCGCCCTTCGCGCGCATCCACGTGAACATGAGTCGTAAATTACCCGAAATGCGAATATCTGCCAAGCGAATGCGAATCGGAATCGGTACCATCGTCCCGCGACCGAACATGGCGGAGACCAGCACTACTGAGTCTTCCATGGTCCAGTCTAAATCCCATTCAACGATCATTTCGCCATCCGACCCGGCAAACGTTCGCGAAGTCTTTATCGCGGGCGCGTTCGTACCGAAACGAAACTCACTCAACTCTACTTTACTGACGAACGGCAAATCTAAACTCTCGAAGCACCACTCTAGCTGTTCGCGCAAGAGGCGATTCATCCACATCGCCATCCAACCATCCCACATGTGTTGAAAGATTGCGCTCCACCAATCCGAAGATTCCGCGCCGGTTCTGTTCAACTTCGGATCGCCACGAATCATTTGAAACTTTTTAAGTTGATCGGCGCGACAGCGCACTACTAACGCGTCACGCTGGATCTCAGATACCCAAAGCAAATGTCTCGTGAACGCCGCGGTTAGTACGCACGCGAACGCAAAGTTTTGCAACCAAACCATGAAGAGTAACGAACCGAGCGCGACGACGATATGCGGTCCCAACGTCGAAAAGAAATCATCAATCATCACACCAACGCCCTGTAGTACGACGTGTGCCCTGCGAAACGGTGCAGTGAGAATTCCACCCGTCGCACTGAGCGCGTCCTTCGCCATCGAGATGGTGGCTTTCCTTTCCTTCTCGTTATCTTCTTTATCTTCTTCAGCTTCGTCGTCACTCTTAGCACCATCAACACCATCTATCAGCGATTTCAAAGTCCTCATGCGTCCCACACACTCTCGAATATCGTTCTTCTCCTTCTCCGTGCCATTCCCAAAACACGCGGCGATGAGCGCGCTTCGCGCGTGCGTCTTCACGTGATACGTCCAATCATTCCCTTGAAACACCTTCCACGACTTCCCAACTCCCACTATCCCCATGCTCGCGCCCATCCCCGGTAAACCTGGCAAAAATCCCGCCTTTTTCTCGCTATCGATCTTCCCTCGCGCCACCGGCGCGATGATTCCTCGAACCAACAACTCGTTCGCCAGAAACATCGCATCCGCCTCGTCCCGAAACGTCTGTTCCCGAAACGTCTGTTCCATCGCCCACACCACGAACGATCGTCCCGTGAAGCACTTTGAATAAAAGTTCACCGCCGTCGCGTGCGTCGTGAACTCCATATCGCTCAGAAACCGCAGCGTCAATCCAAATATGTCGCCGTTGGACAGCGACAGCGGCGCTAGCAGCGTTTCCCGTCGCGAGTGTTTCACCGTGTCTCGCGCCTGCGCCCACTCCGCGTTCAGCGTGCTCGGCGAACCGAAAATCGACGCCACGAAGCGTTTACTGGCGACGCGGCCGAAGGTTTTCGGCGGCGTGACGAGCGCATCCGCGTCGTTTTCCCGAAGCGTCCGCATTTCGGCGACCACGGAATCGTCGACGACGCGCCGACGACGCGCCGACGTCGCGCGCGAACGACGCGCGAAACGCGGTTCGCGGTGCGCGCGCCCACGCGCGCGCGGCGCGCGCGGGCGATGCGACGACGCGCGCGGATGTGTGACGTGTCGACTTTGGGAGAGGATGCGAGTCTGTTATGGCAATTGAGCGCGCGGGGCGACGCTCGTCGTTCGCGTTCTGGACTCGAAGGCGGCGCGGAAAGTTCTAAAGGTACCGATGAGCGAATACATCAAGTTCTAATGCGAAGCGCGCGCGATCGCGCGTCGCGCGCGATGTGGGGTGCTAGATTGTCGATTGGCGACGGCGACGGCGCGCCAGAGTAAGAGCGCTCGCGAGGCGAGCGCGCGGTAATAGGATTCCACGGCGAGACGGCGACGACGGCGAGATCGCTCGAGAGCGATGCGACGCTCGCGAACGCGCTCGGCACGCGCCTCGGTGAAAGCTCTCCAAGAGTTCAAAGCCTTCAAAGTGAGCGTGACACGATGATACTCCATCGCCGTTCGTGAGCGGTGGCGGCGAAGGCGACGCTCTTCGGCGACGCGGCGCCAAGCGTGCAAGGCATCGTACATCGCGTAAAACGCGTTTGAGTGCGACGGTTTGGCGATGCGCTCTCTCCATGCGACGATGGCGCGATTCACGACTCGCCGGACGAGGTAAATATTTGCCACTTTCTTTCGCCAGTGATCGAACGCGGGCCGTGTGATCGTCGGCGCGACGACGCGTCGGAGGCTAATTTTCAGCTCCTCGCAGCGCGCTTTGCGCCACTTGGCGTGCTTCTGCAGGCACGAAACGTATGCGCGCAGCCGTCGCTCGCGATCTTCGCTGACGACCTCATCCACGACGCTCTCCACGAGCCTGCGACGCGTCTGGTTGATGTGCGCTACGTTCGCCCAAGAGGTGAAGATGTTCGTGATGAACGACAACTGCGCGGCGTCGCGCTGTTGCCGACGCCACGCGATGTTTTTCGCAAAACCGGCGAGTACTTTGCGTGCGAGCTTCTTGGCGTACGCTTGCGTCGCACACTCCGCGAGCGTATACCACTTTCCCGGCGCAAGAGATATGTTTTGCATGCTCTCAACGATATCATCGTCGTCGTCGTCGATTCCTTCGCCAAACGAGTCCCAGGTCACGCGTCGTCGCATAATTTTCTTCTCCTCGGCGCTTCGCGCCTTCGTGGGAGAAAACACCGCGTTTTCGTTGGAATCACGATCGAATAAACTTCCGTCGTGGAAAACGACGGAATCACCCGTCGCGCGCTGCAAACGTTTCATCGCGTTCACCGCCTTTGCGTTGAGTTCTCGCTCCAGTTTCGCCGTCGCCATGACGACGGCTTCCGCTTCGAGCACGCGCGTCTGTGCTTTCTCGAGGTCTTCCTCCGCTTGCGCCTTCAACATTCTCGCCGCCTCTTTATGCTCTTCAGCGATATCGATTGCGCGTTCTGCAACTCGAGCGGCGGCTACGTGCGCGGAAGATAGATTGACCGCGCAAGCCGCCGCTTCGGCGGCCCGCTGAAGCGCGTGCGCGATCGCTTTTTCGTCGCCCGCGCCGGATTCCGAGAGCTCTTCTGCGCGGCGCTCGGCGAGATTGGCGGACTCTTCCGCTTCGATGGCAAGGAACTCAGCCTTGATCGACTCATTCATCGCATCCTGCGCGCCCTGAACCGCCGCGTTCGCCCGCGAATCGGCGTTTGCGACGAGTCGACTCGCCCTGAGACTCGTGTCGTGCGCCGCCTTTCGCGCGGCGACGCACTTTTGAGTCGCGTCACGCGCGCTTGTCAGCGCTCGTTGATGCTCTTGCGAGAGCTCGTATGCGTCTGCACTCAGCGCATCGACGTTCATCGAGTTGTCCGGAATGAAATCAATCGTCGTCGCGACCTTTTCGATCGCTGCCGCCGTTCGCGACGCCGCGACGTCATCTCTGTTGAGCGACAACGTTTTCCGCCGCGGCGAGTCCGTTCGTCCTCGTGTCGAAAATCCCACATGCAAATGCCGCTTAGCGGCGCCGATCCCCCGAAACATGGCTGAATCACTCGACGCCCACGCCACATCTTCTCCGTCCGCAGTAAATCTCCGCATGTTCTCGAGCGTGCGAATGAGTTTTAGCGATGACGAGACTTGCGATCGTAGCGCGCTTTCCGAGCAGCGCTTCTCGAACAGGTACTTCAACTCACTTTTCATCATCAAGTGAGCGTCGTGCGCAGTGTATTTAACCTTTTCATGGATCGCACGCTGCGCCTCTGGTACGGACATGCCAAACATTCGCGCACGCACGGCGATACGGCGTTCCTTAACGCGACGCGCGTGCAGCAACCACCCGCAAAACGCGAGGGTGCGTAATCTTCCGGTGGCGTACGAGTGCGCCAACTCGTTCGCCTTTCGTTTCCAAAACGCCCGTGCTGCAAAAAGCTCCCAATGATGTAACGCCGCTTGCGCGATCCGAACGTTGTGAATCGCCGCACACGTCTTACCTAACGTTTGTTCTCGCACGCCCTCGCGCCACGACTTGAACGCCGACCGTCGCATCCTACGATCGGTCACGACGACGAACGTTTCGCACGCTTCGCGCATCGCTCGAGTTCGAGGCGCGCATATCACGGCGTGCGCGCGAAGCGCGTCGAACGCGCGCTTTAAAATCGGCGCGCGACGAATCATTCCCATATCGTTCGCCGCCCTTCGCAACGCTCGCGAACGTCCCGCGGCGCCTCGCAAAATCTCAAACGCCAAACGTTTCGTCGCCTTGGCCGCGCCCTCGTCCAACGCCTTCCCACCACGAACAAAATTCGCGTGTTTGCTCGAAGACGACGCGACACCCGTTAAAAACACCGGAAGATTCTTCTTTTCCGAGGCCTTGGACGCCCTGTTCGACGCCGCCGCTGCTTCGCTCCGCCGCTCCGCCAACGCCTCCAACCTCGTGCCTCGCTCTCTCTCGCGCGCGTCCAACTCCTCCCGCACCCGTTTAGCGACGCGCGCCGCGCGCGCCCGCGCGTCCACATCCGCGTCCTCAATCACTCCCACCGCCCGCGTCACCACCGTTCGCCAATCCAACCCCTCTCCCGCTTCCCTCAACGCGTCGCCGTATTCGTCCGTCGCTCTCGCCGCGCTCGTCGACGCCGCGAACAATTTCATCCGCACGCTCCGCACATCCTCCGCCACGCGCTCCAGCGCCGCCGCCGACTTCACCGACGACGATCCCGATCGCCATCCATCGCCGCGTGAGGCATCACTCGACGACGCGCGACGCGCGTTCGCGTTCGCGTCGTCGCCGCTTCGCTCGAGCGCCGCGATTCGCCGCGCCACCGAGCTCGACGTCCCTCTCTCGCCTCCCGCCGTCGCCGCCGTCGCCGGCGTGCCGACGTCGTGAAACGATCCATCGTGATCGTACCCTCGCGGCGTGCTCGGCGCGCGCGCGCGCGTCGCGTCGCTTCGACTCGCCGAATGCGCGCTCGCATTCGAATCCGCTCGACCGTCGTTTTCGTCGTCCTCGTCGCGCGCGCGCGCCGAGACGCCGGTCTCGCGCGCGCGCGACATCCCGCGCGTTCACGTCGCGCGTCGCATGCCGGCGCGCCGCGCGTCGTCGCGTCGCGAGGCGCGTAATGCGACGTTCGATTCGCGATTCCGCATTCGCCGACGCATGCCGACGCGCGCGGCGTCGCTCGCGCGCGCCGTCGGAGCGCCGCGACCGCCGCGCGCGCGCGCGACGACGCACCGCGTCGCCCCGGCGCGCGCGATGCGCCGCGCGCTGGCGCGCGCGCTGGCGACGACGACGGCGGCGGCGGCGGGACGACGCGCGACGACGCGCGACGGCGCGACGCGCGCGCGCGACGCGTGGCGCGCGCCGGCGACGACGCGCGCGGATCTCTCGACGCGCGCGTCGGCGAGCGACGCCGAGCGCGCGGCGCGGACGGGGCGAGGGACGACGACGACGACGACGCGGGCGGCGTCGAGCGACGCGGCGGGCGACGACGCGGCGGCGGCGGCGTCGACGGCGAACGACGCGGACGGACGACCGGAGGAGCGCGCGGGCGGTAAGGGCGGGAACTGGGGAGAGATGAGCGGGCGAAAACCGGCGCGCGTGGCGCGGACGGAGTCGATCGAGGGGGAGGTGTTCAGACCGCGCGAGCGGTTGAAGACGAACGCGGATTTCGATCGCGTCAAGCGAGAGGGGCGGACGTATAACGGTGCGCATCTGCGAATTCGCGCGGTGGATAACGCGAATCACGAACCGGCGACGTGCACGCGAATCGGGATCGTCGTGCCGAAGAAACAGGTGAAGCGCGCGGTGGATCGAAATCTGATAAAGCGACGGATTCGGCACGCGTTTCGCACGAACAAGGACGCGTGGCCGGCGCGCGTGGACTTTATCGTCTTCGTCAACGCGAGCGCGCTCGAGGGCGGGTTCGAGGGCGTGCGAGACGACATGTTCGCGTGGAGTCGAGAGTACGCGGCGCGCGGCGAGCAGTCGCGCGCGACGAAGAGTTTCAAAGACGCGAAGCGTCGGCGAGCCGAAAAGTTTCGCGCGAGCTCCGACGCCGTCAACGCGTGACCGAATCATTCGCCACGCGCGCGTCGCGATCGCGCGCGCTTCGGGCGGACGAAACCTCGGTGTTTTGTATGTAATTCATCGTCTCGGCACCGCGCACCGCGCCTCGCCTCGCCTCGCGCGACGACCGTCGCGCGTCGTCGTCGCGTCCCGACTTCGTCGACCAAAACCTCGCGCGCGCGCTCGGCCCTCCGCACTCGCGCGCGCGCGCTTCCCGCCGCCTTCGCCCGAGCGGTCGAGCGCGATGCCCTCGACGTCTTCGCTCGTCGCTCTGGCGCGCGCGTCGTTCGCGCGCGCGTCTTCGTCGCTTCAAAACGTCGCCGCGCCGCAGACCTCTCGCGGCTTCGCCGTCGCCTCGTCGCGCCTCAGCGCGGCGAGCGCGTCGGACGACCGCGCGCCGATCGATCGTTACGCGGCGGGGAGAGGGCCCATGGCGGGGCTCCTGCGCGTCCTGCGCGATGAGGGGGCGATGACGACGAGGGCGCTGTTCGAGCGCGCGTCGGCGCTCGGCGTCGGAACGCGATCGATGCGTCACATGAAGGGATTGCTGAATAAGATGAAGGCGATCGATCGCGTGTCGACGAGCCCGCCCGGAGAGGGCGAGCGCGACTCGGGCGGCGGGAAGCGACGAGGGAGAGGGAATTTTACGTTTAGCGTCACCGAGGCGGGGCGCGCGCACGTGGACAAGTTGGATCGCTCGATTCGACCGCCGGGTTGAATCGATCGACGTCGACGACGCGAGCGTCGGTCGTTGCACTAGCTAAAAATACGGTAATCTAACATGCGTTCGTAGTCAAACGTCGAACGTCGAGTCTTCGCGAAGCGTAGCGAACGCGTCTGTCTTCGCGACTCGGTTCGCGACGACGCGCCGCGCTCACTCCTCCTCGAGCAAATCCGCCGCGACGTCCGCGACGTCCACCGTCCCTTCCACGGGAATCCCCACCTTTTGTCGCTGCGCCTCGTCGATCAATTCCCTCGCCAGTTTCTCCGCCTCCCACGCCTCGCGTTCGCACCGCGCCGCGTGCGCCTCCGCCGCGCTCGCCTCCGCCTCCGCCGCGCTCGCCTCTCGCTTCACTCGCTGCGTCTCGTTAAACAACGCGTTCGTCACCGCATCCATGGCGTTTTCTTTCCCTTTCGCGTTCGAAGTCTCCGCTTCGTCTCCGTCGCGTCGTCGTCGTTTCCCGCCTCCCTCCGCGTGTTCCCTATCCGACGCCTCTCGCTCCTCCTCCGCGCCGCCCGTCGCGTCCGCCGCGTCCAGCGCGCCGGACTCTCTCAAGTTGCGCCATTTATCCTTGAGATCGACGTTGGAGCGCGCGCGCAGGATGTCGCCGAGCTCGGGGTCTTTTTGGATCGTGCGCCACTTTCCGGGGCCGTGCTTGCGCACGCCGTCGCGCAGGGCGTCCTCTTCGGCGCGCGTCCACTTATACTTGGCGGTTGCCATCGCGGGCGCGCGCGCGCGCGCGGAGAGGGACGCGCGGTGCGCCACGCCGCGCGCGTGAATGCGGGGACGGCGAACGCGGCGCGCGGCGGCGCCGTCGACGGGCTCGCCGGCTCGCCGGCTCGAAATGCGCACGAAAAGCCTCTACACTTCTAATCAAGCTTCTACACTTCTAATGACTATCACAAGTCGATCATCCGAGCCGCTCGATGTGATCAGGCGACGCCTAAGAAACCGGCGATGACGAAGAGCGTTCCGCTCGCCATGAGGGCGGCGTTTTGAAAGTGCGACGCCCACGCGGGTTGGCCGATGAATACCTCCACCGTCGCCGCGAGGGGGATCTGAAGCGATAAACCGATCGACGCCACCGTGGGAGACGTGAGCAGGACCGCGCGCGCCCAGAGATAATCGCTGAGGACGTTGTCAAAAAATGCCTTGGCGCACGCGAGCCAGAAGACGCGCTCGGTGAAGGCGAAGAATAAATTCGGCAAACCGTTTAGGGCGCGAGTGACGATCAACACCGCGCCGTAGCCGACGAAATTAAAGATCCCCATGAGCGCGAAGAACAAAGTCATGTCGGTTTTGTCGTCATCCTTCAAGTAAAGCTTCATGGTGGCTGTGTACAGCGCGTAGAGCCCCGCCGCGGCGAGCGCCAAGACGTTGCCGAGCGCGGGCGACTGAATGTTCTGCCCGAGGGCGTTGTTCGCCATATCCTCGGCCGAGGCTTCGTCAAAATTCACCCCTCGCGGGTCCCTATCCGCCAACGTCACGAGCACGGTGCCGATGACGTACGCCACGATGGCCGCGACTTTCATCCACGAAAACTTATCCAGGCCCATGTACACGCTCACGACGAACGTAAACACCGCGCTCGACGAACTCAGCATCGAATTCGCCGTCACCGTCGTCATCAGCAGGCTATAATCAAACGCCAACTGCGCCATCACCCATATCGGCGCCACGACGAACGCCGCCTTGAGATGATACTCAAAACTATACATACCCGCCTCGCCGCGTCTCTTCGCGCGACTCGCCGCCGTCTCGTTCGCCTTGCCCCGTTCCGCGTCTCTCGTCTCTCCCTCTCCTCCCGCCGTCGCCAGCGGCACTAATTCCACCGCGTTCGCGTGTCCTTCTCCCGGCGTTCTTTTCTTCGCCGCGCCCGCGCGCGCGCTCGAGCTGTGTCCTCGCTCCGCCTCGTCGTCCGCGTTCGCGCGTCCCGCGCCGCGCCTCGCGTCCCGCTGTCCCGCGCGTTCGCCTCGCGCGCTCCCCACCATCGCCGCGCATCCCCGCGCGATCGTCCCGAGCCGCAGCGGGACGAGTATGATGAACCCCGAGCTGCATATGAAGCTCAGGAGCACCGGGGACAGGCCGTGCGCCTCGAGTCGGGCGACGAGAAACGACGCGGCGATCCAGATGACGCAGACGAGGGCGATGAAAAAGTACCCGAGCGCCGCGCCCGAGCACGCGCGCGGCGCGCGGGCGAGCGCGATGGTGGCGTTGGCGCGCTTGGGTGATTTGGGCGCGGGCGGCGCGGGTGAGGGCATGCCGCCGCGCGGCGACGCGCGCGGGAAAGTGAAGACGACGCGGCGGCGGGCGCGCGCGAAGGCGAGCGAGACGACGGTCGTCGGCGCGGAATCGGTCGGAATATCGTATAACAAACGCTCGAACGAGCGTGGATGCGTCGGGGCTAATCTGCGACGTCGGCGAATAACTCGTCCTCGGGCTCGCTCAACATCTCGTACTCGGCGTCGAGATTGGCCTGGAGCGTGGCTTCGTCGACGTCGGCGTCGTCGAAGCACACCTCGTGGAGACGCGTCTCCGGGTCTTCGTTGGTGATCAAGAGCACCGGATTGAGCGGGGCGTAGACGAGGTATCTCGACGTGCCGCTGGTAAATGTACACACCTCCACGCCCTCGTTCGGTTCGTCGCCGCCGGTGTCCATCTCGAGCGCGTCGTCCTCGTTCATGCGCACCGGACCGCGAACCGTCATGCAAAACGCGCTTCGTTGAAGCAAAAATCCACGCATCGCCAGCGCGCGATTCATGTCGGGTAATATTTGCAACAGCTCATCGTCTCCGATATCACTCAAATCCTCGCTCTCGTCCAATCCCTCGCCTCGCAAAACATCGATCGGGGTATCCACCGGCAACACCAAGCACCGCTCGCTCCCGCTCGCGAGCGTAAACCGGCGCCGCAGCGTGCACAACAACCTTCTATTCGTCTCCGGCTCCAGCACCTCCACCAACGGCAGCGCCGGCGCAATCTCCGCGTTTTCATAATCCCGCATTCCCGCGCTCGCCGTCGCCGCGCGGCTCTTCGCCGCGTTCGCGCGCGCGTCTCTTCGCGCCGCCGTCGCCGCGCCGCCGCCTCGCGCTTTTCGCACCACCTCCGTGATCGCCGCCCTGCGTTCGACCCGCGTCTCGGGGTGCTCGCGCGCGTATCGCTGCGAGGGCTTATGCGTCGACCCGGGCGAGCGTTTTTTCGCCGCGCCGTGCGCGCGCGAGCCCGCGGCGCGCGCGAGCGTCGCGCGCGCGAGCGCGGACGTCATCCTCGTGTCGCGTCGCGTCCGTCCGTCTCGCGCGTTATCGGCGTCGCCGCGTCGCTCGGAGACGCGCGGCGCGCGCGCGCGGTGTGCGTCGACGACGCGCGAGCGTCGCGCGCGAGCGTCGGGCGTCGCGCGGTCGCGCGCGCGGAGAATGCGGCGCCGCCGGCGGCGGGATTCCGCGAGGGTCAGGCGCGACGAGTTGCGACTCAACGCGAGTCGTTAACTATGGGATTTGATGGCGCGGGCGTTTCGACGAAAAACGCCCGCGCGCGCGCGAAACGCATCGCACCGCAGAAACGCGCGCGATGAGTCTCGTGACGGCGCCCGCGCACTATCAAGAGCGCGTCGACGCGAAGGAAGAGTGTCAAAACTGCGGAGCCGCGGATCGCGCGCTCGCGGTGTGCGCGCGGTGCCGAAGCGCGTGGTTTTGCTCGGTCAAATGTCAACGCGCGTACTGGCCGTTTCACAAGCAGTGGTGCCGGAGGAATGATTTCGCGGACGCGGTGGAGCGACACGAGCCGAAATTCGCGCGGTGGATGCGGAAACACGGGAAACAGGCGGTGTTGAAGGATGGTGGGCGGCGAACTCGAGCGCGAACGCGAGCCCGATGCGACGAGACGAGACGAGCGCGCGAACGACGGACTGACGGACGACGGGACGCGTCGCGCCTTTTGAACGATGACGCAGACGAAGTCGATCGGCTCGATCGTAAAGTGGTGACGCAGGACGACTTGTACGGACGTGCGAATCCGAAACCGACGCCGCCGGACTTTGACGCGGAGGACATGCGAAAGATGCGAGCGGCGGAGGAGGCGCGAATGCTCGCGGCGCGAGAGGACACCGAGGACGTCGCGTGGCTCGACATAAAGGTTCCGGACAACCTTGGCTTGGAGCTCGAGCGGTACAAGTGGAGACAAAATCAGTCGTTCGTCGAGGTTTTCGTGAAGCTTCCGCGCGGAACGAAGAAACATGATTTGGAAGTGTTTCTCTCGTCGACGCGACTCGACGTGCGCGTGCGCGACGAAGTCGTCGTTCAAGGCAATCTCACCGCCGTCATCAAAGCCGAGCTCAGCACGTGGGTCATCGTCGACGGCGTACTCGAAATTTCAATGCTCAAGAAGAATCGCCGCGGGTATTACGACAATGGGTGCTCGAACGCAGATACGTTTTGGCCGAAGCTCCTCGCCGACGCGGAAGCGTCGCTCCCGCTTCCGGCGCCGAGCGAGTACTTCAGCACCGAGTACGAAATCGAGAAGGATCTCGGGAACAACGCACGCAAAAGTTCAAGCGCACCGATGATTTCTCAGCGCCGCTGACGTCTCGATTCGTGTGTCGATGGGCTCGGCGCGCCGCGGCGCGCCTGCCGCAGACCGCGGCGCGCGAAGGCGTCGCGGGCGTCAGCGCCGTCGCGCGCGACGCGCGATGACGATGCGACGGCACCGCGCGTCGAGATGGCGCTTCGGCATCGCACTCTGCGCCGTCGTCGTCGCGCGCAGCGCGCGAGTCGGGAGAGCGAGTGAGTCCCTGGACGCATTCGACGGCGAGCGGGACGGCGCCGTCGACGCGCTGCCGACGCGCGGCGACGACGACGACGTGGTGACGCGTATTAGATTTGGGGAGAAAGTCGCCGTCGATGATTTGATTGGTCCCGTCGTGATCAATCACGATTGTACGACGAAGTACATCGAGAACTGGAGAGAGATGGCGGAAAGAGAGCGAGAGGCGACGCGACGGCGCCTGGGCGCTCGGAACAGGGAACGGCACGCGGCGTGTAAGCAAAAATTAGGTAACGAAAACGAATTGTGATATACGTTAGATACATTCTACGATTCAGCACTCGACGGCGTCTAAATTCAGGCGAGCGACGGTTTCGACGACTCGAGCCCAGATATCGGCGCTCACGCCCTGAGGCAAGCCCGGCGCTTCGGTGTAGATTCGACCAGTCTTGCGAGCTTCGCGCGCGTACTGCACCACCTTGTCTCGAGTTTCTCGTCGCGCGCACACGACGAACTGCAGCGCCGCCTTCATGTTTTGCACGGCTTTACCCGCCTCTTCGGCGTCTTTCTCAGCCATCTCTCGCTCGTCCCGAAGCTTTTCCAGATATCGTATGCTTTGATTTGGATTCTGCGACGAAGCTAGAGCGTCGGCTTGTTCGATGAGCTGTTCGACGCGCCCTTCAAGCTCGGCGACGCGCGTTTCGGCTTGCTCGTTGATTCGAGCGAGCCGTAAAACCTCGGCTTCGAGTAGGACGGCGCTCGCCGTCATCGCCTCGGCACGCAGCGCATCGCTATCGGCTCGGACTTTCGTGCTATCGGCATCACACGCCGTGCGCTCGATTTGAATCCTTCGATTCGTTTCTTCGTTCAATTTGGCCTCGCACCGCTCGAGTCGCTCGGCGTAATTATCCGCACGCTCTTGTTCGCGCTGAAGTTCGATGGCTCGTTCGCGATCCCGGACATTTGCGTCGGCGATAATCCTATTCAAGTGCTCGACTTCCTCGGTGAGATCTTGCCTGTTCAAATACGTCATCTCGTTGTCTCGCAAGCACAGCTTGAGCTCTTTGCATCGCGCCTTGAGTTCGTCGATCTCTCCGCCACTTCGTTCGTTATCGCGCTTGAGCGCCGAGATGGTTTCTTTTTGATGATTAACCAGCGCTTCGCGTTGCTCGTACTTGTCTCGAAGTGCGAAGTACTTGTGCGCGGTTTCCGAAGCCTCGTGTCGTGCTGCTTCGGCTGATTCATGTTCTGCCTCGAGCTCGGCTTGCAAGTCGCGACATATCGCCTGTGCTTGCGCAGCCGCCAAGCGCGAGGCCTGCGCGTCTCGAATGCTCGCATGATTCAGTTTCCCTTCCCCGGCTTCTATCATCGAGTTCAACCTAGCTTTGGTCATCACCAATTCTTCGCGAAGCTTGGCGGCGACGGCGTTTGCTTCTTCTTCCCGGCGTCTGGCGTTGCACACCGCCTCACGCGCGTCCTCTTCCATGCCCTTCATGGTGCGCTTCACTCGCTGCGACTCATCCACCGTACTGTGCGCTACAGCGCCCGTGTTCGCTTTGACATCCGCTAAAGCGACGGCGAATTCTTCTTGCATGCGTTCGACTATAGCCGCGTGATGCTCCTTCAAAATTTGTATCTCCCGAGAGTTCGCCGCATCTTCCAATCGAGCGAACGTGAGGACGCTATCACGCATCATCGCTCGCGCAGCGCTATCGTTTCCTCTCGCGCTGTGCACGGCTGCGGCGAAAGCCTCAGCCTTTCGTCGCGACTCACGTAGTTCCCGCTCGTTTGACCTATTTGACTCCGCCGTTCGTTCCAATTCGTCTCGCAAGCGCGCCATCTCCTCGCGCGCTTCGCTAAGCTCATCGTCCGCGCTCGCCTTGGCCTCGCTCACCGCTTTCAACGACGCCTCAGTCTCTTTCAAACACGTCCCAACGCTCGCCAACTCACCCTCGAGCGCAGCGTTCTTTTTCGTCGTCGCATCGCGCTCCTCCTCCAATCGTGCCTTGACCTCGAGCAACTCCTTCGCCTCTCCCGCCGCCTGTGCCTCCGCCGTCTGCGCCTTCGCCAGGCTCGACTCGTGCGTCGCCTTCATCTCTTCCACGCACCGCTCCAACGCGTCTCGCTCCTCGTCCGCCTTCATCCGCACCGTCTCTAACTCTCGCGTCAACTCCAATACCTCGCGCTCCGCGTGTCGCTTCAACCGCTCGCTCACCTCGCCTCTTCGCGCGTTCGCGTTCGCGCGCTCCAACGCCCGCTCCTGCATCTCTCGCTTTTCCGTCTCCCTTCGCGCGACCTCGCTCGCGTCCCTCGCGCGCGTCTCCAACGCTCGCACGCGTTCATTCGTCATCAACGCGCGCTCGCGCTTGAGCCCATCGTCGCCGCCGTCGTCGTCGCCGCCGTCGTCATCCGACCGATGTCGATTCGCCCGACGCAAATTCGCCAACTCATCCGCCAACTTCTCCGCGTCGAACGACTCCCGTCGGCGATACGGCGCGTTCCCGAGGTCGTGAAAAATCGCTCGCTGCCGTGTGTGCTCGGCCGGGCGCCACGGACGCGCGGGCATGCCGGCGCGCGTCGATGTGTGCCGTTCGCGAACAATCGCCGCTTTGGTTCCCCTCGCAACGATCCCCACCCCACACGCCGCCGCGCGCGCGTCGGCGGCGTGTGGGGCGTCATGGACGCGTTCGATAGGATGATGACGGCGCGATGCGCGCGCGACGAGGACGACGACGCGTTTCGCGAGCGCGTGCGGCGTCGCATCGAGGATGCCGCCGCCGCCGATGACGACGCGGCGACGACGACGCCGACGCCGTTGGAGCGCGAGCGCGCGTCGACGCTCGAGGACGACGAGAGCGTCGTGGCGTTCGTGCTCGAGAAGCACGCGGCGAAGGATTACTTCGCGTGCTTGAACGTGCGTCGACCGGATTGCGATGACTTGGGACGGGCGGTGTGGGACGTCGGCGACGCGGAGCTGAACCGAGCGTTTCGTAAAGCGTCGCTGCGGGTGCACCCGGATAAGAACAGAGCGGCGGACGCGAGGAAAGCTTTCGATGCGATCGGGGAGACGCAGAAGATGTTTAAGGATCCGGTGCGACGGGCGGAGGTGCTGCGCGCGGCGGCGGAGCGAGCGTTTAAGGAAAAGTGTAAACGCGACCCGGAGGCGATGCGAGCGAGGGCGAAAGCGCAAGAAAAGGTGGATGCGGAGACGTATGCGGATGAGATGCGTAAACAGAGGGAAGACGCGGCGAAGAAACGCGCTGCAGAGGCCAAGGCGAGGAGCGCGCAGGCGAATAGGAGGAAGCGACGTGCGGAGAGCGATGAAGAGGAGGACGCGTTAACCGCCATGGCGAAAAGTTTAGAGGCGGAAGAGGAGGCGAAGAAGACGCAAAATGTCGTCGGCGGCAATGGCGATGACGATGATTTCGCCGGCGTCGTCAGGCGTAAGTCGTCGAAGAAGCGGTTCATGTTTTAGCGCGAGGCGTCGCCGCGCATCATTATTTCTTTAGACTCGTAGCGTCTCCCGGTTCGTGCTCCCGGTGGTCATCGTAGTAAACGTTTGGTATACATTACACTTATCGAACTATCAAAATACGATGCCGACGCGTTCGTCCGTCGTCATCCTCGTTCAACCAATTAAATTTTACTTCATCGATTTCACCTTCGCGAGAATCTTCTCGTACATGTCGTCGAATTCCTTTTTATCGCTCGAACTCATCTTCACGCTCCCCTTCACGCCCTCCGGCATCACGAGCATCACCGACGTCGGTCTTTTTGTCATACCAGCCGCACCGAGCTCTTCCTTACTGTGCACGTACACGTACGGCACGCCCGCCTCCTCGCACAGAATCGGCACGTGCGTGATGACGTCGATGGGCGAGATATCCCCAGCGATCACGCACACACCCTTGGTTTCCTTCTTCAACGCCTTGACGACCTCTTTCACCCCTCGTCTCACCTGCTTCGCCTTGGCCGCTGTTTCGCGTTCGCCCGTCGTCTCGTCAGTCGTCGCTTCGCGTCCCGAATTCTCAACAATTCTCCCATTCCCCCCCTCCGCGCGCGCGTTCGCCCTCTTTCGCCCCCCGTTCGCGCACAACGGTCGAACGACTCGCGTCGCGCGCGTTCGCGTCGCGCGTCGCGTCGCGCGCACCCTTTTTCACCACTTTGAGTATCTTTTTCGTCGTCTTCAAATCCGCGAGCGGCGTCGCGATCGGCGCCGTCGGACGCAGCGCGCCGTCGCCCTCGTCCTCGCTGTCGCCGCCGGGCGACGCGGACTTGTCCTTTTTGGGCGTCTTCTCCTTCTTGTCCTTCTTCGGGGTCTTTTCCTTGCCCATCGTGCGCGCGTCGGTGTGGCGCCGCCGCCGGCGGTCGCGACGCCGGTATAAATCCCGAAACGTTCCGGTTACGCATTTAACCGACTAAACCCTCGATATATGGAATCGCAGAGAATCGCGACGCATCGCGACACGTCGCGACGCGTCGCCGCGCGCGCGATGCGCGCCGACGCCGCGATCGCCCTCGACGACGCCCTCGACGGCGACGACGCCCTCGCCCTCGATCGTCGTCGCGCCGTGCGCGATCGCGCGCGCGAGGCGGCGACGAAGACGGCGATCCACGGCGCCGCGTTCGACGGCGACGCGCGCGCGCGCGCGACGACGACGACGCGCCGCGACGACGACGACGACGCGAGGCGACGCGAGACGTCGATGGACGTGCAGCGCGCGGTGTTGGAGACGCTGACGGCGATGCAGGAGACGCAGATCAGGATGAATGGGAAGTTGGCTTGGATTTCGCGAAGCGTGCCGAAGATTTACGACGCGGTGGTGAACGACGTGACGACGGCGATCGACGACCAGAGCGCGAAGATCGAGGCGCTGACGGTGCGATTGGCGCGGGGCGCGAGCGCGGGGACGACGGCGGTGGTCGGGAAGGGGACGCGCGAGACGCGCGAGGAGGCGGCGGCGGACGACGACGAGGGGCGACGAGCGAGAGAGAAACGTTTGAGCGCGCCGCCGTCGCGGTCGGAATCGCCGACGGCGCGACGACAGCAGACGCACGCGCGCGCGCCCGCGGCGACGGTGAATTACGGTGAAATAGCGAACGAGGAGAATGAATTCGCGGCGTCGCTGCCGCGGTTGGGACGCGTCGGGCCGGAGGGGGAAGCGTCGACGGCGGCGAATACGGTTTCGAAGTTTGAAAAGAAGAAGACGCTGTCGCCTTCGTCGTCTATGGGTAAGGCGGAGGATCCGCGGAAGTGGTCGCGGCAGAAGTGGTTGTCGCATTTGCGCGCGACGGCGCCGAAGCTGTTCGGCGCGCTCGACGATTTGTCCATCGGCGACATGCTCGACGGCTCGAAATGTTGCTTCGTGAGACGTGGTGCGCGCGTGGTGCGTCAAGGCGAGCGCGGTACCTCGATGTTTGTCGTCGTATTAGGGAAAATGCACGTCGTCGTGACGGACGCGGCGAAGAATCGAGGCGAACCGTTGCAAGTGGCCACCATGCTCGCGGGCGATTTCTTCGGCGAAATCGCGCTCATGACTGGCGAAGAGCGTCGAGCGACGGTCATGGCGCCGTACGAAGGCGATGGAAACGTTTGGGTTTTGGAGTTCTCCAAGTCCGATGTCGGGAGCGTCATCTTGGCTCGCCCCAACGTTCTGCGCACGCTCACAGACGTGTGCGCCGATCGCCGACTTGAAAAGTTTTGAGTCGTGTCAGAATAATACCGTGTAATTACATACAGAGCGCGCTGCCTAATTCTCCTCGTCCACGTACGCACCGTCGCGCCACATGCCGACGAGCTCGTCGCCCGATGTGCGCACGAGCTTACCCGGGCCATCCGGCACGCCCGCGTTGAACATGCCTTCAAAGAAGCTGTTTTCTCCCGTCTTGAAGCTAAGCTTCCCTTTCCCGTCCGGGAGATCTGCAAACCAATTCCCCTCGTACCAATCACCGTCGGCAAATACTTGACGACCGACACCCTCGCGTTTTCCGTCCGCCCATTCGCCTTCGTAGACGGAGGTGTTGGCGAATTCCATTCGAACGGCGGCTCCTCTTCTTTTCCCGTCTTGTTCGAGCATGCCGAGCGCGCGCCTGGAGAGTTCAGATTTTTCTTGCTTTTTGGGTTTGTCGGGTCGCCACCCAAACAGAGTTTTGACCGGTGAAGACTTTTTGTCCGGTTCCTCGCCTTGCAACGTCTTGTAGCCGATGACGTTACCAGACTCGTCCATCCGCGGTTCGCTGACGCGCACGGTGACTTGCTTGGTGGCGAAGTCGCGCGGGAGAGGAAGCGCAGCGGAGCGTGAAGAGCGCTCAGCGCCGGTTACTTCCGGTGCGATGACGGCAGTCGTCGCGAGTTGATCGGAGGTGAAAATTACGGCGCGCTCTTCCGTGGCGACAATCGCTTGCGTGTCGTCGTTACCGAAATTTTTCAAATCGTCCCGCGAAAGCTTCGTCGTCTTACGCTTTGTCTGCTCTTCGCCGGCAACGTATCCAGGCACGAACAGCATCGGATTCGACTTATGCAGTGGGTCCTCGGACACGACGGGAACGGTCTTTGATTCCGGCGCCGGTGCCGCCGCCGTTTCGGCGTCGGTGACGGTGAGCAGGGTCACTTCCACTTCGGTCGAGCCTCTCTTGTCTGGATTCGCGATTGAAATGAATTGTTCCGCACTCGTGAGTTCACTCAGCGCTTGAGAAATCGTCGCGCGCGCGAGCGGTCCAAACGCGTTGCCGTGCTTCACGGTGCAGATGACCAATCGAGCGGTGTCGAAGCGCCCGGGAGCCAGAAAAGGACTCTGCCGCGCCGCCGTCGCGATGGCGGCGCGCGCGGCGGCGGCGATCGCCTCGTCCGCGCTTCCGTACGTCGGCACATCGGCGACACCGCGACCTACGTGCGCGACGCCGCACCCACCACCGTGAGACGACATGACATCGTTCACCTTCGCCCGAAGACGCCCACCCTTTTCGATTTGAGGCGTCCACGCGTCGACGTCGCTCGCGTCGCGTTCCCCGCCCGAGCTCCAGCAGCTCGATCGGAGCGATTCCACCGCGCTCAGCACGGCGTACAACAAAGACGCATCCGCGATCGACGTCGCGTCTTGCACGGACATTCCATCCTCTCCGTTCTTCAACAGCTCGGACTGCGACACCGTCAGCGCCGCGTCGCACGCCCCCGGCTCCGCGCACGCTCTCAAAAACTCATCACACCCGCGTTGCTTCCGCCTTCCCTCGAACGTGAACGGTTCGATCACCCCCGCGATCATGATCTCACCCTCCGGCGCGCGATTCGCTCCCTTGAATCCAAAAAACCGTTTCTTCTTCGCTCGCGCGTTCTTCTCCCGCGTCGCCCATCGCGTAAACGCCGTCGCGCTCTCCACCGCCTCCCCTCCCGCGCACACGACCACCATCACCCTCGGCGCTCCCATCGCCATCACCGCTCTCGCCGCGCTCGCCGCGTTGCCCTCGATCGCCGTCGTCGTCGCCTCGACGTTCGCCGGCGGCAACCGCCACCGGTTCGCCGCGCGCGAGCGCTCGAGCGCGTCCTCGTCCGCGTGCATCGCCCACGTCTCCGCCCTCGGCAGCGCTCTGGCGTCGACGAGCGCGTCGACGAGCGCGCACCCGCGCGCGCCGACGCCGACGACGGCGACGCCGGCGCCGTCCGCGCCGATGTCGTCCCTCTCGGACGACGGCGACGATGATTTCGACGCCGCGGACGCGCCGACGCGCGCCGCGTCGCGACGCGCGCGCGTCGACGACGCGCGCCGCGTCGCGCGCGCGCCGATCGCGCCGGTCCGCGCGCGCGCCGCGCGCATCGCGCGTCGCGTCGCGCACTGGCGACCGCGCTCGACACACGACGACGCGCGCGCGCGACGTCGCGATGCTCGGCGCGCGGCAGCGCGCGATGCGCGGGCGAAGCGCGGGCGCGAGCGCGGCGACGACGCGCGCGGCGCGACGGGGTCGACGCGCGACGACGCGCGCGGGCGTGTTCGATCGATTCAACCGCCGCCGAGAATCGCCGGCGGCGACGAAAGATGACGCGCTGAGAGCGCCGGGGGAGCGCGCGGAGGCGATCGATGCGCTCGAAAGGTCCATGGCGATGGCGAGCGTGCGCGCGGAGGTCGGCGCGCGCGATGAGAGCGGGCGAGGGAAGAGAAACGCGGTCATGGCGGGGAATTGGAAGCTCAACCCGAAGACGCTGGACGAGGCGAGGACGTTGGCGGCGTTGGTCGGCGCGGCGGCGCGAGACGGTGGAATCGGGACGAATAAGAGTAAAACAGAGGTTTTTGTGTGTCCGCCGGCGCCGTTTGCGGCTGAGGTGGCGAGAACGGTACGAACGAAGCGAACGCGCGACGCGACGAAGGAACGCGATTCTATCCGAATCGAGCGAGGATGAAGAGACTTTACACATTGTTGAGAATTGAAGCCGGTCCTCTACCGGGGCTGCTGCTTTTGAAATTCATAGTCATAGTTACGCGGACTCGCGCGGGATGGGTCGAAGCGCGGGCGCGCGCGCGAACTCGGACGATGGACTGACGCGAACGTTAACGTTATCCTAAACGTAGTTGGAGGGAAGCGGCGTCGCCGTGGGGGCTCAGAATATTTACTTCGAAGCCTCGGGTGCGTTCACGGGGGAGATGAGCGCGGAAATGGCGAAGAGCGTGGGGTGCACGCACGTGCTCATCGGGCACTCTGAACGCCGAGAACTTTTCGGGGAGACGGATGAGATGACGCGACTCAAGACTCGAAAGACGCTCGACTGCGGCATGACCGCGGTACTGTGCATCGGCGAAACGAAGGAAGAGTACGAACGAGGTGAGGCGAAAAAGGTCTGCAACAGGCAACTCAGCGCGGCGCTCAGCGGTGTAGAAGCGGATGAAATGTCCAAGGTTATCATCGCGTACGAGCCCGTGTGGGCCATCGGCACGGGATTAACGGCGACGCCGGCGATCGCCCAGTCAGTTCACGCGGGCATTCGCCAATGGTTCCGAACGAATTACGGCGAATCCGTGGCGGCGAAAATTCAAATTCAGTACGGTGGTAGCGTGAAGCCAGAAACGGTGGATGAGCTCATGCAGGCGCCGGACGTCGATGGTTGCCTCGTCGGCGGGGCCTCGCTCAACGCCGAGCAGTTTGGCAGAATCTTCAACTTTGACGAATCCCCCGAAGGACCGCAAAAGCTCTGGGCCGAAGAAGTCGTTCCTTGCGGCATGCAACTCGGCGAGTCTCCGATATGGTCGCAAGAACGTCAGACCCTTTACTGGGTCGACGCCCCGAGCGGTACGTTGTTTTCGTGGGACTTGAAGTCGGCGCCCACACGAAACAACTTCGGAGAGACGCTCGGCTGCGTCGCGCTTCGGTCTAACGGCACCTTGCTCCTCGGTTTAGAGTCTGGACTCCACGCATTCGACCCGTCGACGAAGAAGTTGAAGCTCTTGAGCGAGTTCGAACCTGGATTGAACACGCGCCCGAACGACGGGCGAGTCGACCGAGCCGGCTCCTTTGTCATCGGTTCGTACAACAACGCCCACCGCGTTGACGCGGCGCCCATCGGCGGATTATGGCGCCTGCCCGGAAACGGAGGCGAGTTGGAAGAAATTCTGGACTACAAATTCAGGTGCAGCAACTGCATTTGCTTCTCGAGATCGGGAACGACGATGTTTTTCTGCGATACACCGACGCGGAAAATTTACCAGTTCGACTACGACTCTCGCGTCGGACCGTCCAATCGTCGCCTTCTCTACGAGCTCCCGAGCTCGATGAGCGGCGGACCCGATGGCGCGCAGTGCGACGAAGACGGTAACTTGTGGGCTGCGATTTCCGGCGCCGGTCAAGTCATTCGCATCACCCCGCAAGGCGCCGTCGACCTCGTCGTCGAGCTCCCCGTCAAGGCGCCCACCTCCGTCACGCTCGGCGGCCCCGAACTCGACACACTCTTTGTCACCACGCGCGCCGAGCCCGGTCGCATGGATGCCGGTTCCTTATTCGCCTGTCGCGTTCGCGACACCCGAGGCATCCCAGAGCCCGAATTCCTCGATCAGACTCCTCTCGGCGCCGACTGCGAGACGCTCGCGCCCGGCATCGGACGCGCCACCGCCGGCGCGTCTCGCGGCGCAAAGTTTTGTTCCTCCTGCGGCGTCGGCTTCGACAAGCCCGCGGCGAAATTTTGCGCCTTTTGCGGCGCAAAGCGTGGATAGCGCGACCCTTGTAACGCCGCGTCTCTCGCATTTCCTCTCGCATTTCCTCTCGCCCGCAGTCGCGCCGGTGCGTGCCGGTGCATTCGCCTCGAAAGGCCGCGGTGGTCAAAGACGACACTCCGCGACGTCGCGTCGCCGCGCGCGCACCGCGCGCGTCCCGACGACTACCCGTGGTGCGCGCGCGTCCCGCGACCGCGCCGGCGTCGCCCGCGCGCGCGCGCGCGACGCGCGTCGACGATTCGCGCGTTCGCATCGAGTCGTTCGATTCCAACCGTGACGCGCGATGGACCGACGCGACGCGCGACGCGACGACGACGACGACGACGGCTTCGAAGCGATGGACGCGGTGATGCGCCCCGGACGATCGATGGGCGACGCGGACGCGGACGCGGACGCGGCGTGGCGGACGGCGAACGGACGGGGACGCGAGGGGAACGGGCGCCGCTCGCCGAGCGACACCGATGAAGGATCTGCGTCAGAGAACGCGAATGAGGCGTATTCGCGATGGCGACACGGACGACAGAGCTTGCGAGATAGTGATCGGGGCGCGGGACACGCGCACACGCTGACGTCGTTGGATTTGATGCGGGCGGAGGCGGCGGCGTGCTTGACGCTCGACGCGAAGACCGGATCCGTGACCAACAGTATTTTTAGCTCGTCTTCGGAGAAAGGTTCAAAGTCTACGAGCAAAAAGAAGAGCGAGAATCGCCAGCAGACTTTGCGGATTCGAAAGAAACAGAGCGCTCGATACAAGAAGAGTCGTGCGGTGTTGTCGCCGCAAAAGCCCGTTCTGCAAAAGTGGGAGGCGGTGATGATGGCTTTGTTGTGTTACACCGCCATCGTGACTCCGATGGAAGTCGGTTTCTATACCCCGAGTTTCAACGCGTTGTTTTACATCAACCAGTTCGTGACGGCTTGCTTTGTCACCGACCTCGTGTTGAACTTTTTCATCGCCACGCCTCATCACCGCACTGGGCACTTGGTTTACAATCAGGCGTACGTCGCCCGAACGTATCTCAAAAAGTGGTTTGTCATAGACTTTTTGTCGGCGATTCCGTTCGACGCCATGTATTTGGGCGTCGGCTCGAGCGCGTTGGCGCAGCTCAGTATTCTGAGGACGTTGCGTCTTCTGCGTCTCGTCAAACTCGTGCGGATTTTACGAGTGAACCGAATTTACAAGCGGCTGGAATTGGTTTACACCATCGATTACTCATTATTAGAGCTCATGAAGTTTGGCTTGACGGCAATCATGTTTGCGCATTGGCTCGCGTGTGGATTCGGCTTGGTTGAAGATTTGGAAGGGACGAAGTACTCTTGGACGCGATCCACAGAGTTCGGAGATTTGGTCATCGGTCCCGACGGGGGTGAGCCGCGAGAGATCGTCGGCTCGTTGAGGCTGTATCTTGCGGCGCTATACTGGTCCACGATGACCATCTCCACCATCGGTTACGGAGACATCGTTCCAGTAACGACTGGAGAGCGAGTGTACGTCATCATGGCCATGCTCATCGGCGCGTTTGAGTACGGTTACATCGTGGGGGCTGTGTCGAACGTCATCGCCACGAGGAACGAAAAGGTGAACAAGTTCCAAGGCGTGATGCGGGACTTGAATGGATTCCTAATTGATCACGGTTTTCCCCAGGATTTGCGCGTTCGCTTACGAGAGTATTTCAAGTATCAACTCGATGGCGCCGACGCCGACGTGTACAGAAGATTGCTCGACAAAATGTCGCCGGCATTGCGATCTGAGTGCACTATGCGCATGAATACGTGGATACGTAATATCGACTTTTTCAAACACTGCCCTGAGCCACTGGTCATTCACTTGTCGACTCGTGTCGTCGAGCACACGTTTCCGCCAGAGGAGACGTTGTTCAGACCCGGTGATGCAGTGTCAACCATTTTCCTCATTCGCCGTGGTGTCGTTCAAGTCGATGGATTGATAAAAATGTCTGGGAAAACTATCGCAGAGGAGGCGTTGTACTCATCCGATACGCTGCTCTACGGCGCACAGGCGTTGACGTACGCGAACATCTACACCCTCGAACGCGAAGATTTTCACGAGTCGCTCGCGCCATTCCCCGCGACGAAAAAGTTCTTCCGTCTCAAAGGTATCAAGATTATTTTTAGAGGCGAAATAATCGCGTATACCAAAGCATACACCGCTTTGAAGAAGTATGGCTTAGACGCAGATTTATCACGCGAAGTCAGCGCACGTCCTGCGTTTTATTTACAAAAGTTGCGAATAATTTACGGAGACGACGGAGAAGGTTTGGACGATCCGAAAATCCTCGAGCAGAAGACGAAGGCGGCAGTTGTCATTCAGAAACGTTTCAGAGGCATGATTCATAGGGTGTCACTCCACCGACTCCTCGTTGAGCGTGGTGTTCAAGGAATTTTCCACAAAGTATTACGCGAGAGAGATCCGATGAGTTACACGGCTCGCGCCGTGGACGTGTTTCATTGGCGCCTGGCGTACTCCCTGACCGAGATGCATCGGAAATTGAATTCTTTGCTCGATCACGGGAACATCGAAGACGTAGTCACAAATGAATCTTCTGGACCGCCAAGTTTGATGGCGACAGCGCTACAAGCGGCGACGGGCAAGGCGATGACGGCGCCGCGCAAGGGAGCTAACAAGGCGTCGACAGACGGAGCACCGCCGCAGACGCCCGTGACAAGCGCACGAGCGCCCGTGATCACCGCTGCGGCGGCTGGGTGGGATACTACATCCACAGAGAATCCTCTTCAACGGTTGCAAACCCGCGTAGACGAACTCACCAATCGCCTCGTGCCCCTCGATCGTAAAATAACATCTTCACAGGCAAAGCAAACAGCTGCGTTGGCGGAAACGAACGAGCGACTCAGCGAAGTCACTGCTCAGCTCGAGACACTCCTGAATCTGACGGTATCTAACATGGAGACAGGCTTAGCCGAGGCGAGAGTAGTAGCTCGAGCGTCTAGACCTCGGCGACAATCGCTTTCGCCACCGCCGCGCTCAGAGGCGCTTTCCCGGTGAAGGATATAGAAGTTGTACAGCTGTAGTAATTACAACTTTAGAGATGACACGATACGACCAATGAATAAATAAATCACGAATCGGCGCGACGCGTCGGTGCGATATCAACGCGACAAGATGTCGATCAACGCGTCCGCCTGCGCTTTCGTCAAGCCGACGTCGTGCTTCGTGCGCACGAACCGTCCTCGCCAACGATGCTCCGCGCTCACCACCTCCTTATCGTCCACCACGGCGAACGGCGGCCACGCGGTCTCGTCCTCACCGTGCGTCTCTCGCATGTACCGCTCGATCTCCAGCACGCGAAGTTCCGGAACCTTCGAGTCGTGCGCGACCGAGTCGCTCCGGTGCGGTTCGCCCGCCGTTCGCCCCACCACCGCGCCCTTCGGCAATCCGTGCCGTTCGAACGCGTACGCCAAGTATTCCTGGATTTCACGAAATCCATCGTCATCGTCGTCGTCGTCAGTCCTCTCGTCTTCGTCGCGTCGTCCTTCACCGCCGTTCGCCGCGTCTCGAAAGTCTCGCGTCGCCGCCTTCGTTCGCGTCGCCGCCGCACCTCAAAGTACCGCCAGTACGTCGTCAGCACCACCTCGCACGCCGACCGCTCCGTGACGTCCCGCAGCAGCGCGATCAAGTCTTCGTCCAGCGCGATCTGTTTCGCCGTCGCCGTGCGATTCAGCACGCCGTCGACGTCGAGCAAGAGCACCGGTCGGCGCGGTGCCGCCATCGAATCGGAATCCCGCGCGCGCGGCGCCCTCGCGGGACGCGCCCTCGCGCGCGCGCCGTCGGGACGCGCGCGCTCGAACCGTCGCGCGCGGGTCGCGGGCGCCGCCGCGAGCGTCGCGCGCGGTCGCGCGCGCATGCGCCGCACACGCGCGCGCGGTGACGAATGACGCGCGCGCTCGCGCTCGCGCTCGCGCCGCTCGCGTGCGTCGCCGTCGTCGTGCTCGGTCCGACGAAGCGGTTCGAGCGCTCGGCGCTGGGACGCGCGCATCGCGCGCTCGGCGACGCCGCGCCGCGCGTCGCGACGGCGCTGGTGACCATCGCGGTGTGCGACCGAAAACGCGGCGCCGCGGTCGCCAGCGCGTGTTTCGACGCGCTCGATCGGCCGAATCCGCTCGGTCAAATCGTGTATCTGACGCTCGCGATCGGTGGTCACGCGAGCTTCGTCGAGGGGGTGGAGAAGCGGCTGTTGGACGGCGGCGACGCGCGCGGGTGGACGGCGGCGACGAGCGCGGCGTTCGCGTTCGCGTGCGCGACGTGGGCGTTGGTGTGCTGCAGCGAGCCCGGAACCATCACGAGAGAGAACAACGAAGAGTATTTGAAGGCGTACGCGTACGATGAAATCGTGTATCACAGGAAACGATGTCGGACGACGGGGAAGGACGCGCCGGCGCGATCGAAGTGGTGCACGACGACGGAGCGGCGCGTGGCGAGGTTCGATCACTTCTGCGTGTGGGTGAATAACACGATCGGGGCGAATAATTTGAGGTGGTTTTTGCTGTTTTTATTCGCGCAGCTCGTGTTGGTGGGGTACGTGACGTTGGCGTGCGCGCACGCGGTGCGGCGTTCCATGACGCGCCGAGACTGTTGGTCGTTGATGTTCCAGCACGAGACGCCCTCGGGCGCGCGCGCGACGCTCGGGAACGACAAGGCGCTGCTAAAAAGATTTGTGGTGTACCACTACGCCCCCGCGGTGACGCTCGGCGTGTTTTGCGCGCTCGTCTTCGTGCTGTTGTCGGTTTTCTTGGGCTACAACGTGTGGCTCGCCGCGAAAAACGTGACGACGAACGAAACCTTCAAGTGGGAGCTCGTGCGCGAATCCGTGGAGACGATGAAGGGCGAGCGCGCGGGCGGAAGCGGCGATGAACAAATCGATTGGGGCGAGATGACGACTAATAAGTACGACGTCGGGATTTGGGGGAACATCAAAGAAGTACTGTTCCCGCCCGTGAAAACGCCGAGCGCGTTCGCGCTTCCGTGGGACGCGCTCAAAGCGAAGCGTCCATAGCACATCTAGACTACTAGCGTTTAACATAGCGAAACTCACAGTTTCGAGTTCTCGCGCGCCGCTAATCTCGCGGCTAAGAAATCGCGCAAAATCGGCGTCCCGTCGACGTTGACTCTCGGCAGGCGATGCCCGCCGTCGTGCGTCTCTCGCGTTCTCTCCGACGACGTCATCGCGTCGTACAGCCCCGCGCTCATCGCTTTCGGCATCACATCATCCTTCAACCCGACCACGTGCAGCGTCGGCACCGCTATCGCACCGTAATCACACCCCTTCGTCTCCTCCGCGCGCGCCCGCATTCCCGACACCAAAATCCCGAACGCGAACCGCTCCGCCAATCCCGGCGTCGCCAGCGCGATCGCCGCCAGCGTCGCCCCCTGACTGAACCCCAGCACGCCATCATACGGTCCATCCTCCTCGCACGCCCGCTCGATCTCCCGCAGCGACGCCTCGATCCCTCGATACGTCGTCTTTCCGTCGCGTCCCGTCGTCGCGTTCCACCACTCTCGCGAGCGCGCGTCCTCCCCGAAGAACGCCCTCACCTCCGCCGTCGCCGCGCCCGCGCCCTCGTGCGGCGCGTCGATGGCGTGAAATCGCGCGACGTCTTCGTAGTCTTCGCGCCAGCGCGCGACGCGCGCCTGCGCGTCGAAGATTTCGCGCGACGTTCGAAAGCCGTGCAGGCTGAGAATCTTCAATCGCGGCGGTTCCGCCGTCGCCGCGTCGCGCGTCGCGCACGTCGTCGTCGTCGGCGGCGGCGTCGGCGCGCGCGTCGGCGCGCGCATCGCGATCGGCGTCCGACGCGCGCGGCGCGACGCGCTGTGCGGCACTCGATGACGCGCGCGGTGAACGCGTTCGTCGTCGTCGTCGTCCTGGGAACCGCCCTGGGCGTGCGCGCGGTGCACGAATCGCAGGTGGACGAGCGAAGGCGCCTGCGCGAGGGCGTCGCGCGGGACGCCGAGCGCCTGCGCGCGCGCGCGACGCGGGAGAAGGCGCGATTGGAATCGTAATCGACGACGCGATTGGACGACGACGATGACGACGACGACGCGACGCGCGCGCGACGATGGACGCGGAGGCGCGAAGACGACGCGGAAGAAGTCGCGGGCGCGCGAGAGCGATGCGGGCGGGACGTGGGACGCGAGGCGGGACGCGGACGCGCGCGCGCTGGGGGCGCTGGCGTTGGCGCCGGCGGCGGCGGCGGCGGCGAGCGCGGCGCGAGCGAGCGACGCGGGCGCGCGCGCGTGCGTCGCGAGCGCGGCGATCGTGTCGTGGGGAGCGTACGCGTTGACGATGCGATTGCTGCCGACGGTCGGGGCGAAGACGCTGGCGAGGAATATGAGCGGGTACGACTTGAATAAAAAAGGAACGGCGCTCGGCGAGCGACGCGTGCCGGAGAGCGGGGGGTTAGCGGCCGGATGCGCGTACGCGGTGGCGCTGACGATGCAGCAGTTGTGCCAGAGGGGTATTCGATGGTGGTTCGGGCAGAGCGCGAGCGGGACGAACGCGTGGGCGCTCGAGCAGAACAGCGCGTTGGCGTGCGTTGGATTTATGATCTTCTTGGGCTTCGTGGACGACGTGCTGGATTTGCCTTGGCGAGTGAAGATTGTCATGCCGGGATTCGCGGCGCTGCCGCTTTTGTTGTCCTACAGCGGTGGTACGACGGTGCTCATACCATCGCCCGTTCGCGCGTTGCTAGAGTTACCGGCGGGCGTTCGATCGATCGACGTCGGGCCGCTGTATCTGTGCTACATGTGGCTTTTGGTGGTGTTTTGCTCCAACTCGATCAACATCCACGCCGGATTGAACGGGCTCGAGGCGGGGCAATCGTTGATCATCGCCGGTGCGATTTTGTTACTCAACGTGTTGTCGTTAGCGAACGATCCGTCCACGGAGCCGGTGACCGCCGGCGCGCACTTGTTTAGCATTTTTTTGACGCTGCCATTCTTCGCCACGACGCTGGCGTTGTTGCGGCACAATTGGTATCCGTCGAAAATATTCGTCGGAGACACGTACACGTACTTCGCGGGTATGACGCTCGGCGTCGTGGGCACGCTCGGGCACTTCAGCGAAACGTTGCTGTTATTCTTTCTTCCACAAGTGCTCAACTTTGTGTACAGCACGCCGCAGCTCTTCAAGATCGTGCACTGTCCGCGTCACCGTCTGCCCATTTTCGATCCCAAGACGGGGCTTTTGCATCCATCGATGGCGACAGAGACGAGATACAACATGAATCTCGTGACTTTATTCTTGCGCCTCTTCGGTCCTTGCACCGAGCGCGTCTTGTGCGCGCGTCTGTTGGCGTTTCAGTTTCTTTCGTGCGCGTTCGCCTTCGTCGCGCGCCACGCGCTGACGGGCGTCTGGAAGTAGCGCTTAGTCGTCTTTGGGTACAAATAGTGTAACAATCTAGATCAATTTCCGGGAAGTCGTCTCTCGCGAATTTCGTGCAATTCCTTCGCCAGAGAATCCGCCCGAACGCGACACTCGCGCAGCTCTTCCGCGTCGCTCGCCGAGCCCGTCGTCGTCGTCGACGCGCGTTCGCCCTCTTCCCCCGAATTCGCGCCCTCGCGCAGTACATACGTCGATAAAATCTCAATCCTCTCCTTCGGCATCACGAATATCCCACTCTTCGTCGTTTCCACCGCTTCGATCTTCCGCAAAGTCTCCTCGCCCTCCACCATCTCGCCGAACACCGCGTACTCCCCGTCCAGGTGCGGCGCCGTCCCCAACATCACGCTAAAGCTGCTCGTCGCGCTGTCCGGATCGCTCCACCTCGCCATCGACAGCTTCCCTCGCGTGTGTTTCACCGACGCGTCGAATTCTCCTCGCACCGTCCTCGTCGCGAGCTCGCGCTGCCGCTCGCTCATCGCCGCGCGTCGCCCCCCCGCGCAATCCGCGATCTGCGCCACGAATCCCGCGTCCACGCGAAAGAAGTGATTCGTGTCGTACAGTCCCAGCTCAAACGCCTCGAGCACGTGCGCCGCCGTCGCGCGCGCGGCGTCGTCGTGATCGTACAGCGCCAGCGTCACGTCGCCCAGCGTCGTCTGCATCACGAGTCGTTCGCGCCCGAAGCGCGCGCTCGACGCGACGGCGCGCGACGCGAGCGACGCGAGCGCGAGCGCCGTCGTCAGCGCCGTCGTCGGCGCCGTCGCGCGCCGCGCGCGCATGGCGCGTCGGCGCGCCGCGCGCGCGAGTGCGCCGTCCGCGCGCGACGCGAACGCCGAAATCAAGTTTTTAATCCATCGACGGCGCGTCGATCGACGATCGCGATCGAACCTCGACGCGAGGTTCGACGCGACGCGCGCGAACCCGCGGGACGATCGAGGCGCGACGGCACCGCGGCGTCAGATCTGGACGCGCGGCGCGACCGACGCGACGAACGCGCGCGCGCGAGGCGACGCGCGAGGGCGAGACGGCGACGCCGCGCGCGGTCGACGCGACGCGCGAGGCGCACGACGCGACCCGAGGCGGAGAGGACGCGAGAATCGTGCGAATCGATCGCGATTCGCGCGGCGACGATGACGGGCGCGGAGGGACGCGCGCGGACGATCGACGTCGATGGGACGTTCGCGGGAGAGGGGGAGGACATGATCGCGGCGCTGATCGCGGCGAGCGCGAATCCGGCGACGAGGGGGGGCGCGGGAAGGGGCGAGGGGACGACGCGAGGGTTCGAGAAGGACGGCGACGTGGTCAAGGCGAAGCGATCGTTCGAGCGAGAGTTGGTGCCGTTTGATTTCGAGGACGGAACGAGCGCGGTCGATGCGGTGGTGCGCGAGACGAACGTCGAGGTCGAGGCGAAGCCGAGGGAGAGGAAGATGACGGCGGTGCCGACGCCGAAGGTTCGCGGGAACGAGGAGCCGACGAAGGCGAAGACGAAGGAACGGAGACCGAAACCGAAAGCGGTGCCGGCGCCGAAAACGGTGGGTTTAATCGATCCGAGAGTGCGAGCGAATCAAGTGTGTGAACCTCAACAGCCGGCGCTGACGCCGGAGCAGCAAGCCGCGGTGTTGGCGGCGGATGGAAGCGGGAAGAAGTCGAAGGGCAAGGTGAAAACCGCGACGAACGACGAACGTTGGGCGCAGGCGTCTTTTCAAAACGCGCCGGCGGCGGATCAGTTACCGATGCCATCGTTTTTGAAAGATATAGCGCCGACCAACTCGCCGCGCGTGGCGTCTTCGAGCGCTCCGCCGCGACTGGACGTCGCGACGCCGCGCCCTCAAGCGAGCGCGGCGGGATTGAAAAACTTACTCGGGGTGAAGCCTGCGGCCGCGCCGCAGCAAGCCAAGGGACACGCGTTGTTCAACAACATTTTGAACAGCGCCAACGGTGACGCGCATCCGTCGCCACCGCCGATGATGGCGCCGTCTCATTACGCGGCGCCGCCGCCGCCGCAAGGCGTGCAGCAAAAACTCAATACGCTCTTCGGAGTGCAACCCCAACCCGCTCAGCCGTTTCCCGTCGCGCCTCCTTACCCGACGGCGCCGGAGACTAGTGGTGGTAGTTTTCAGACGCTCATGGCCAAGCTCAACGCCGGTCGAGTGTGAAAACAAATTCTTTCTGTTGTACAACAAACCAAGACGAGTCGGCGCGAACGCTTTCGCGTCGACGCACCCTTTGGGCGAGACGTCGAACCAGACTGGTTCGAGCGCTGCCCGCAATCGGATGGAGAAGATGAGGCGAGTTTTAAAAGCCGACATTTTCAAACCAAGTTCATCCGTTCAGACGAGCTTTCCACTGACGCCTTCGGGCGTCGACGAAAAGCCCTTTGCGTTGTTTTTCGACGCGCATCAATCAATTCAAGACCTCGTTTTGCGTCTCGCGTAGACGTGACACTCCCACAGTCAAGTGTGACACGCGTCGTTGTAATAATTTCACAGTTACAAAGACGCCGAAATCTATTCATTACACGCGCTATCCAACACACGCTCGTCCTCTCAATCGACTATCACTTCCTTTTCGATCGTTTCGCCAGAGCGTCATCTCCGTCGGCGACTCGTCCGTACGCATCACCTTCGACGCCATCTTCAAAATCATCAAAATCGTCGTCAAAATCATCGGCGGCGTCGAGCATGGCGTCGAGCGCGTCTTCTTCGACCTCGTCGTCGTTCTCGCCGCGCAGCGCGGCGTTTGCGAATTCTTTATTCACCTTTCGAACGTACGCGTCGTCGAAGCTCGACTTCATGCCGTCGAATAGCTTCTTCAACACACCAAGTTCTTTCGCGTTCGGTGGAAACCTTTCGTGATAGCATATCAACTGCCCTGCGACGAGGGCAAGTCGTTCGTCGAAACTGGGCACGCGCGAGCGACTCGTCAGGTACGCCGGTTCAAAGCTTTCGCAGGCGAATCCAAAACTGATGTTAATCCTCGGCCTGTCCTCGCGCCCCTCGCCTATCGATCCCCAATGTATCAACCGATGGGTGAAAACCACGCCATCGCCCGCTTTACACGGCAACGCGCGAACGTATTGAAACGCTTTTTTTGAGTCCAAGGCCACGCTCAAGGGATCCTTCGCGTTCGCGTCGTCATCATCGCCGTCGTAATAACCCGGATCGTGCGGTCTCGGCACGCAGTACAAACACGAATTCTCCGGCGTCGCATCATTCGCCAACGCGACCCACGCTGTGGCGTACTTCGCGTCCCCATTCTCCGAAAACGATCCCGGCGAGTCGTCCGGCTGTCGATCCCGGTGCGGACAAAACGCCGTCGTCGCCTCCCCATCGCTCACCGGATCCACGCACCACGCCAGCACGTCGTAATTCATGATTAACCCACCAAAGCATCCTCGACTTTTGCACGCCGTTTCTATCGTTCGCAACAGCGTCCACGCGTCCTCGTACACGAAAACGTACGTCGGATCCAGGCCTCGCGCCGCCAACCCGCGCGCGAGCGTCGCCACTCGCCTCGCCAGCGCTCGGTTCGCGCATCGCGGCACGATCGCGTACCCGAGCGCGCGAATCGCATCACCGGCGTCGCGCTCTTCGCGTCCGCTCGTCGTCGCGCGCGCGTCGTCGTCGTCGTCGTCGAACGTCCACGCGCCGGCGTCGCCTCGAATCGCCTCGTCCAGCGCCGTCCACGTCGCGCGCGCGCGCGCGACGTCGAGCGAGCGCACGGGCGACGCCGCGTCTCGCGCGCCCATCCCGCGCGCCGCCGCGTCGCGCTGTGCGTCGAAAACCCGACGAGTGCGCGTCACATCGCGCCGCGAATCGAATCGATCGTCGACGATGAGCGCGCCGAGCCGCGTGCACGTCGATTCCGTGCGCGCGATCGCGGCGACGATCGGCGCGCCGCCCGTGGACGCCGACGCCGCGCGCGCGCTGGCGAGCGATTGCGAGTACCGGCTGCGACAGGTGTTTCAAGACGCGATGAAATGCATGCGGGCGTCGAAACGAACGACGCTCTCGGCCGAGGTGCGCGCGAAGACGCGCGCGAAGACGCGATGCGAACGACGAGGATGACGAGACGCGCGCGCGATCGACGCGCGATGGACCGATGGACGACGGACTGACGAATCGGACGACGACGACGTCGATCGAACGCGCGCAGGACGTCAACGCGGCGCTGCGATTGAGAAATTGCGAACCGCTGTATGGATTCGGGGCGGGAACGAGCGATTATGAATATAAACAGACGCGCGAGGATCCGGATGTGTTTTACGTGGAGGACCGAGAGATCGACATGCGGGAATTGCTGACGAGGAAGTTGCCGAGACCGCCGATCGAGGTGAACTTGGTGCCGCACTGGTTGGCGGTGGAGGGAGTGCAGCCGATGATTCCAGAGAACCCGATGGTGCCCGCGGCGGAACCGGTGGCGATCGAACCTCCGCGTGGGATGAAACGGCCGCGGCCGCGAGCGATGGGGGCGAAAGAGAATGGTGGGGATCCGGACGCGGGAGGATTGTTACCCGTGGTGTCGCACACGCTGAGCCGGGAATTGCAGTTTTATTTCGACAAGGTCACGGCGCTGATTCGACAGGCTGGACGCGCCGATGCGAGCGACCGTGAAGTTGAATTGCTCTCCACCGCGCTGCGATCGCTGAGCGCGGACGTCGGTCTGCACAATTTGATGCCTTACTTTACGCAGTTCATCACCGAGGAGACGACGCAAAACCTGAGGGATTTGCCGCGGTTGCGAGTGTTGATTCAGATGATTCGGGCGTTAATTTCCAACCCCGACATAAACGTGGAGCTGTATTTACACCAGCTCATGCCGAGCGTGGTGACGTGCGTGGTGGCGAAGCGTTTATGTCAAAATTTGGACGAAGACCACTGGTCGCTGCGAGACGACGCGGCGTACACCATGGCGTTCATTTGCGGCAAGTTCGGCGACGCCTATCCAAGCATTCGACCTAGGATCACGCGCACGTTGTTGCGGGCGTTATTGGATACCAAACCAATGACCACGCACTACGGCGCGATTCGAGGCTTGCACGCTCTCGGTCCCAAGGTCGTGCGAGAGACGGTGATGCCCAACTTGCGCTCGTACTTGAACACGCTCGAGCCGTTGCTCGAACCGCCGACGCCGAACGACCCGAGCTCGCTCGAAAAAATGAGCGATGAAGAGCGAAACACCGCGATCGCCAAAGCTAAGCTCGCGGTGATTCGTCATAGCGACGCTCAGCGCGTCATGGGCGCCTTACAAGACGCCGTCGGCGCGTGCGTTCGAGACGAAGTCGGCGTCGCCGAAGACCGCGCTCGCGAATCCCGTCTCGCCGACCAACTCATGCGTTGGCACAGAACCCAAGATGGCGATAGATTCGAAAAAGACACCGCCGACGGCGACGAAGTCACCGAGCCCGCGTCACCGACGAAACGTGCGTCGAAATCAGGCAAAGACGCCGCCAAGAAGGCTGAACCCGCGGCGAAATCCGCCGTCGTCCCCAAGGCGCCCGCGCTCGTGCGAAGCCGTCGCGCTCGCCGCGGCTCGACCCCAGACGACGACACCGACGCCCTAGGCGACGTCGCCAGCGCGCACGCCCCGAACATCGCGGCTTCGGAGACGCACGTGTGATGACACTCGCCCGGTATCGATAGCAGTGCGTCTCGGTAGACTTTTAAATCGACGCGTTCGCCTCGCCTCCTCGCCGCCGCGCGCCGCACACGCCGCCTCCGCGCCGATGCGCGCCGCGGCGTCGTCCGCGTCCGCTCGACCGCGCGCGTCGTCCACGTCGCGACGACGACATCCTCGACGTCGCGCCCGCGTCGTCGCGATCCCGCGCGCGTCGTCGGCGTCGTCGTCGGCGTCGCCGTGGGGCGTCGACGTGAACCAAGCCTGCGTCACGTTTCCGCGCGGTGACGCCGACGGCGTCGTCCGCGCGCTCCGCGGCGCGTCCCTGCGCGTGCCTCGAGGCACGTTGTTCATGCTGCTCGGCCCGAACGGGTGCGGTAAGAGCACGCTGCTGCGAGCGCTGGCGGGACTGGTGAAGACGGACGCGGGCGCGCTCGAGGCGCCCGAGCGCAAGGCGTTCGTGTTTCAAAATCCCGATCATCAAGTCATCATGCCGACCGTCGGCGCGGACGTCGGGTTTGGATTGGGCAATGATCACACTCTGAGCGAAGAAGACGTCCGCGAACGCGTCGTGCGAGCGCTGCGAACGGTGAATTTAACGGACGACGACGCGTTTGAGCGACAGGTGGCGACGCTGAGCGGGGGGCAGAAACAACGCGTCGCCATCGCGGGCGCGCTCGTGGAGGAGCCCGAGCTGTTGCTGTTAGACGAGTTGACGACATTTTTAGACGAGGCCGATCAGCGAGGGGTGATAGAGGCGGTGCGCCGCGCCGTGGACGAGAGCGACGGTCGCGTCACCGCGCTTTGGGTGACGCACCGGTTAGAAGAGTTAGAGTTCGCGGACGGCGCGGCGTACATGGAGGACGGCGTCGTCGTGAAATTAGGCACTGGGAAAGATATTCGCGAGTTCATTCGCGAGAAACAAGACCAGAAACGACACGTCGTCGCGTCGCGCGAGAATTGATGTTATACCATACGACCCGTAGCCCCGCGCCCGCGCGCGCGCCGCACTCGTCGCCTCGTCCGCGATGTCGCCCTCCGACGACGCCCCCGCCGCGACCCCACCGTTCGATGCGTACGCCGCGCTCGGTCTCGACGCCGCCGAGCGCGCGTCCATCGACGCGGCGCGCGTGAAATCCGCGTACCGACGCATGGCGCTCGCGACGCATCCCGACAAGAACGACGGTGATTCGCGCGCGTTCAAGCGCGTCGCGATGGCGTACAAGATCCTCGGCGACGCCGAGCGACGCGCGGCGTACGATGCGAGCGGAGGCGTCGAAGGCGAGGACGCGCGCGACGCGCTGGAGACGGAGATCGACATCAGCGAGGTTGGCTTCGCGAACACGCTCGTGGCGAGCGTCATCAGTTCGTTGGGCGTGAACATCAAGACGGCGGTGCCGGTGAAAGCGCTGGAGGCGGTGCGACGAGGAGAAACGACCGGCGGCGTGGTGGACGCGACGATGGGGTGTAAATTGAGCGAGAGCGCGAGAAAGGGAGAGATTCGATTGTTTCGATGCGCGCTCAGCGAGGAAGACGTGAGGCGAGGGGTGGTGGTGAGCGCGACGTCGCCGAGCGGGGATAAGTTTAAGCTTTTAAAGTTTGATCGCGCGTCGAACGGGGATGGGGGACTGGAGCTTTCGTTACAAGAGGTGAGCGCGAAGTTTGATTCCGTCAAGCCGAAGCGGTCGCACGCGGGATTTTACTTCACGGGGCACAAGAGTTACAACTACGAACCATTCGAGTTGATAAAGATGAGCAAATTGGAATCGCGAGATTTGGCGATGTTCCACGCGCTCGATAATTGGACGCCGAGGGAGTGCGTGAGCATATCGCCGGGAGAGCACGTGTTCGGAGTGTACGGCGACAACTTTTTCGACAAGTGCAAGTTTGAGTTCGAAATTTTCGTCGTCGGCACAAAGACTAGCGACGGCGCCGTTCTCGAACCATCGAAAATTCACGAAATCGAGACGAAGATGTCGAAGAAGCGGGACGATTTGATGCGGTTTGAAAAGGAATATTTAGCCGCCAAATCGGCGTTTGAAAAAGTGGTGGTGCGTCATCAGCAAGAGGCGGACGAAGTCAAAGCTTTGATCGCCGCTCGAGAGGCGGCGTATTGCGCGCTCACGTTGCCGTCGGTAACAGTAAAGGAAGCAGAAGAACCTTCGGGCGGCGCTTCGTCGAGCGGATTCGCGATGCCGACCATCGATACAAGCGCACTGAAGAACGCGTTTAATTCTTTCTCCAACCCGTTCACGTCGAAGAAGTGAGTCGCGATGGATGATTACTCATTGAAACATAACTAGTGCTCGCGTGTTGTAATACATATCATACACATACTTTGTCTTCGGCGAAAGAAAACAGGCGTCAGGACGTCGCCGCGCGTTTCGGCGCCACGCCGTCGCTCGCGCTCGACTCGCTCATTCTTCGTGTTTATCCTCGAAGAATTTTAAATCCATATCAGTGAAGTGCCTGCACGACGCAATGTCAGACATTACTTTTCGAGCGACGGGTGGTGGACCGTGACCTCGAATGGTCATCGAGAAATCCGCACCCGGATGAAAAGCAGTGCCGAACAAGTCGTACTCCATCGCCGAATCGACGTCCGACGTCTCGAGGCCATGTGTGGAGAGCCACGGTACGGCGTCGTTGCCGTCGCAACTGTCTGCGTCGGAATCCCACTCACGATCGACGTGTTTGGGTGCGATGGAAAACGGGTGCGAAGTCAAGAAGTCAAACACCAAATCGCGCGTGTTCGTTCGCGGCGCAAAGTAATCCAGCGCCGGCGATTTGGCCGTCACCGTCCACTCCGCCGTCGGCGCAAGATGCGCGGCACGCTCCCGCTGTTCGCGCACGATTTGTTTCACCTTCAAGGCGTTCATTTCGCCCACGAGCTCTTGCCACGGAACGCTCTCCGCACTCGCCGGCGCGTCGTCGTTCGCGACTTCGCCCGCGAATCGCGCGCCGCGAACCGCCTTCAACGCCGCGTTCACCAACGCCAGCGCCACCACGCTCGCGAGCGCCAAAACGAGCTCACCATCCCCCCCAATCGCCATTCGTCGTCCTCCGCCGTCGACGCTCGCGAAAACGACTGGAAAATCGACGAAATGCGCATCCTCGATCGCCGTCGCCGCGTCCTCGATCGCCGCCGTCTCGATCGCCCCCGTTCGCCGCGACCTCGCCTCGCACCCCCCCCCCATCGTCGCCCGCACCACCACGCGCCGTCCCACGATGGAACGTCCGATTCCAAACCCAAAATGCCGCGCCACCGTCGCCGCCTTCGCCGCGCCCCCTCGTTCGATCGACCGATTCGTTCGTCCCTCGCGCGCGTCGCCGATCGGTGCCGCGTTTCCGCCCCCCTCCCCGCACAACCGACTCGCGTGCGTCTCCCCGCCCGCCTCGCACGTCACGACGACGCAGCACGCGGCGTCGTCGTCCGAGACGTTCGACGCGCCCTCGATCGTCACCGCGCCGTACACGAGCGCGATCGGCGATTTATGTTTCGTCAAATCCAACGCGCGTCGCGACGCCGACGGTACGGTCGACGCGTCGCGCGCGCCGCCGATCGCGCCCGCCGCGTTGACGCACGCGAGCGCGAGCGCGCAGACGAACAGCGCGCGCATGCGCGCGACGCGAGACCGCGCGCGCGCCGACGCGTCGCGATGTGACGCGCGCGCGGTGCCCGCATCACATCGCGACGCATGCGCGCCGACGCCGACGACGCGGCGACGCGTAAAACGCACCGAATCGCCGAGGCGTCGATCGCGAGCGTCGTCTCGCGGTACCTGGCGCACAATGAAGTCGCGAAGCGCGCGTTGACGCACGCGATGCGCGCGTCGGGGGCGACGATGGAAGATCTCGCGGACGACGGACTCGCGCGTCTCGCGCCGCTGGATCACATCGCGTATCGCTCGTTCGCGCACGAGGATTACGGCGTCGAGGGCGTGTGCGAGGTGTTCGAACGGCTCGGATGGGAGACGGTGCGCGCGAGCGAGGGCGGACGATTGGAGTTTACGGAGAAGCGCGTGCGCGCGCGATGGATGAAACCGCCGAAGACGCCGCGAGGAGAGACGCCGCTGCCGAGGATATTCGTCTCGGAGTTGGTCGTCGATGCGTGCGACGAGGAGTTGAAGGGATATCTGACGCAACACTTCGAGCGCGTGGGGGAGGGGAAGGTGTTGCGGAGCATGGAGTGGGCGAAGGGGCGAAACGCGCGATGGCAATTGCCGCCGGCGAGCGTGTACGCCAAGGTGGAACGGTTGAGCGAATACGCGAGTTGGACGCTGTTGCACGGATATGCGGTGAATCACGTGGCGCTGAGTTTGTTTCAGTTGCGTAAGATGTATCCGGAGACGCCGTTGCGGACGCTGGAGGATCTGGAGACGTCGTTCGCGAGCAACGCGGCGTTTAGTAGGATCAGGTGGAACGAGAGCGGTGGGCGGATTAAACGCTCACCTTCGGGGCTTCTCGCACAGAGTGCGCTCATGTCGGTGCCGCACAGGTATGAATTGTACAAGAAGACGATCGTCACGCAAGATCGTTACGGAGAGGAGGACCATGAGGACACGTTCAAAGATTACGGTTTGCCGGGATCGTACGTGGAATTCGTGCAGCGCTTACCGAAACCGCAGAACGCAGACAAGTCGTTCGAAGAACTTCAGGAGTGCGACTTACGCGAAGGCTTCGAGGCGGGAAATGCGAGTAAGATTTTTGATTCCACGAGTACGAGGCCGCCGCCGCAGTCCGGTGCGGGGTCGAGCGCGCCGCAGGGAGGAGCGCCGCAGGCGTCGAACGCACCGCAGGCATCGAACGCGCCAGGATCGAGCGAACCGGCTGAGCGCCCTGCGGGGATGCTCATGAATTTGTCAAGTCGAGTCGTCAACTTTTTCAGACCGTCTTCTCAATCCCCGAGGGTCAAGAAGCCGCGCGTCGAAGAGGAAGGCGCGTTGGCTAGTGCTCCAGCCGCGAACGACGATGTGATAGATTTGACGTGATACATCGATAGATTAGCGAAATGTGATGAGTTTTGTGTACAACGAAAATTTGCTGCTAGATGCGACCCGAGTCTCTTTCCCAAGTTTTTTTCGGTTTCGGCGTTTTCCATGTTTCAAATGGAATGATGATGCATGACAAACAAATCATCGCGAAGAACGAGTATATGAACACGTTGTACTTGAAAAGATATCCTAAACCTTTTAGGTTTTCGATGTTGCCGCCGAAGATATCCGTCACCGCCGTTTCAGCCGCGTAAACGTTGAAGACTTGCGCGCAAAATTGCACGATTGAAATCGAGCCCAACATAATCAATCCTGTGTTGAACAGCAACGAACTCATGCTCGTGCGACCTAATTTCATGGGATACAACTTCATGAAAAAGAATCGAAGACCCAACCGTGTGTTACCCTTGATGACGCAAAACACCAAATAAAAGCAAAACAGCGCAAACGCAGCCGTGCCGAGGAGCGACCAACCACTATCCAACCATATGAAGAACGAGTTCAGGAACGGGTGCGCCGCGGGCTTGACGAGCACTGTGATGATGATGTGTAACGTCCACAGCGTGCTCAAGATGACACTCAAGCCACCGAGGAAGCACTGTATGTAGTACGCTAACACAGTCATCAACCACGTGGCCTCGCGTTGTTCGCCTTGCGGAAACACAGTCATCAGCTCCACTTCGTCATCCTCGAGCTGGGAGAGCTTCACCTGAAGCTCTTTCAAATCCTTTTTAGTCTTTTTCGTCCGTCCAGTTTCGCGCTGCTCCTTCTGAACGTTCTTAATTTGCTGATGTATCGCTTGCGCGTCACGAGCTAAAATCGTCGCGCACCGAATGTACTCGCTCTTCGGGATGACTTTTTGCGGACGGTTCATGAACCCCTTGATCATATCCACCGGCAGGGCGACGATGCCGACGCCAGCGTACACTAAGAAAATGAACCAGGATATAATGGACGCCACGGCGATCATGTACACGATAAACGTCGGTCGGACGGTGAACGTTTCCGTTCCGACGTTTGGGCCGTAGGCGTCGCAATCCATCCCGCTCATCGTCGCGGTGTAAGTCGCGAAATTCGTCACCGTCGTTGGCGATGAAGGTAACGCTATACATGACGTCGCACCATTCAACGCCGAGTTGCCAATCAACGCCATCCCTGACTTGACGCTCTTCAACTCAAACTCGGCTTCGCCGCCCACGTAATACGCCAGCAACATCGCCATCAACAAAACAAACACCGTCGCCACGCTCCAAATCGACGAGCTCACCAGCTTCTTTCCGAGCGTCGCCTCGGAATCTTGCTCGTAATAAAACAACGTCCACGGCACCAAGACGAACATGTACGCAAACATCGTCAAATACGTCGCGTACCAAAAGTCCTCCATCGGCAGCGTGTACCGACACGCGCTCTCTATAATCGCTTCATCGCACGCCGCTCTGTTCGCCACGTCCAGCGGCAGCAACAATATCGACAACACCGACAGCGTCAATCCAGTGACGACGACGATCTTCGGAAACCACGCCTGATTGCGATCATCCGGGTGTTGAAAGTGCACGAGCACGTAGACGTTGCACGCGAGCGCCAGCGCCGTCACCACGATCGCCACGACGATCAAGAACCTGCGCGCGCGCGCCTCGCCCGCCGTCAGTCCGCGCGTCGACGCGCATCACACCGCGCGCGCGCGCGCGATCTCGCATCCGCGCGCGCGCGCGTCGTCACCGTCGCGTTTTTCGATCTCGATCGCGCCGCGTGTCCCACATTCCGAACGCGTTCGCGCCCACCGCGCCGCGCGACGACCTCGCGCGCCGTCCGCGCGCCGTCCGCGCGCCGTCCGCGCGACGCACCAGTTATAGCTCTCGCTCGGCGCGCTCATCGCGCGCGCGACGCGCGGCGCGAAGTGCCGTCCCGCGCCGCGCGTTCGCCATCCGCCACTCTCGCGCGCGTCGAGAGGTCGGCCGTCGCGCGCGACGACGACGACGACGACGAGACCCGGGATCGCGGACCGCGCGGCGACGACGCGACGCGCGCGCGCGCGTCGCGCGACGGCGAGCGCCGAGCGCGGACGAACGAGCGCCGAACGCGATTCGTGAATTGTGAATCGACGAAGATGCGCGACGAGGCGAGCGCGTCGCGGCGGCGAGGGCCGAGCGAGGACGATCGACGCGGGGTGGAGGAACGCGCGAAGAATCCCGCGCTGTCGAGTCGGGACGAGGACGAGGGAGACGACGACGAGAGAACGACGACGCGCGCGCGGGCGGAGGGCGAGAGCGCGGACGCGCCGGGCGGGACCGCGGAGACTTCTTCGGGGTCGTTATCGTCGTTCGGTGAGCGCACGGAAAGAAAGCTGACGTCTTCGACGGCGGCGGAGTTGGGCACGTGGGACGATGAGGACGAAGACAGAGGTTTGCAAAGGAGGAATTCGTGGTTCTTGGAGAGTGACTCGGAGAAAGATTCGAAGAAAAGGCTTAAACTACCGTGGTCGAAGAAGGCAGTGTCGGCGAAAGCGGAACACGACGAGCAGACGAACGAGCAGACGAACGAGCGCAAAAAGCCGAGTATGATCTCTCGTATGTTAGTTCCGTCTGCGACTTACGTCAAGCAGATGACGGAAAAAGTCCGCCGGGTAGACACGTTCGGGAGCAAGCGATTGGATGAAAATGACATGTACGATTTTAGGAGTCTACTGTGTCATCCCGCGAGTGCGTACGCGCGCGCGTGGACGCGGACGGTGAACATATTTATTCTAATCGTCGCTTTCACGGAACCGGCGGTTTTAGCATTCAAGGGCGAGCATCGCTCGGCACGCCTAGCTTGGAACGAAGTCATGGAGATTTGTTTCGACATCATCTTCATAGCCGACATCGCAATCAACTTTTATCGTCCAATTGAGAAGTATGGCAAATTGATTTGGGACAAGCACGCGATTGCGATGAAATATCTTGGAGGATGGTTCGTCATTGACTTGCTCGCGTCGCTACCGATTGATCTCATGTTTGCCGGTGCCACCACTCCAGGCACGGTGGCGGCGAGAGTACTGGCTGCGTTGGGCATGCTTCGCCTGCTTCGATTGTATCGCATCCGACGCATGATGAGCGAGCTCGAAGGCAACCCTAATCTGCCGTACTTGGGGTTCGTAGCGCTCAAATTTGCACTGTTGATCGCGTTGGCGAGTCATTGGAGTGCATGCTTTTTGTACTACCTCGCTCGTTGGCAAAAGTTTGATGAAAACACTTGGGTGTACGCGTACGATCCGGATCTTCCTAGCCGTACGTTTAGCGACAAATACACCACTTCACTGTACTGGGCGACCGTAACGCTCACCACCGTGGGGTACGGCGACATATCTCCCGTGAGTAACCTCGAGCGAGCGTTTTCCATGATTATCATGATTTTGAACATGGGCGTCACGGCGTATATTTTAGGTAACGTCACGCAAATCGTCACCAAGGACGATTCGACAATCATGGACTTTCGCGATCACATCGCGTCCCTTCACCGTTTCATGCGACGGAACGATATTCCAAGAGCCGTTAGAGAGAAGATCAACGCACATATGCAGCTCGAGTACGATATGCGTTGTCGAGACGACGAAGCGGTGCTGAATTTTTGTCCGCCGACGATTCAATCCGAGCTGAGACACGCAATCTATCAACACTACATTAATCGATGCGGGATATTCTCCAATGCGTCGGCGGTATTTATTCAATACTTTTTGGAGTGTATAACAGTGGAGTACTATCATCCCGGAACGCTGCTCACGTCCAAGGGCTTGGACGCGACGGCGATGTATTACGTGTGCCTCGGCAAGGTGGACATCGTATCTGAAAAATACGTGCGCGAACCAACGCTGAGTAACAAGATTAACACGATCTTGCCCGGTGAATGGTTAAACATCGCAGCCGTGCTTTGTCGTCGAACTTGCTTCCACACTAGCATCGTGACGTCTACGTGCAAAGTTTTAGTCGTCTCCTCGAGCAAGCTCGACAACGTCCTCGCACGTTTTCCTCGAGATGTCAAACAAATTTTGCGTACGTTGAAAGAGAGGTATTTGCTTGAGCTGAGTGCGATGGGACCCCGCGCGGAAGATGGTTTCGAACTTTACACCAACTTTGTGCAAGCGCTCGACCAAAAGTCTACTGATCTGTATGAAAGTGAATTGCACGAGCTCAACGTCGCGGCGGTGACGGGCGATACGACGGCGCTCGACATGGCGCTTGCGGATGAGCCACGGAATGCGCATCTCACAGATAGTGCTGGACGCACACTCCTCATGGTAGCTGTCGAAAACAAGCAGAATAACGTCGTGAAGCTACTCCTCAAGTGGGGCGCAGATCCCAATGCCATGAGCAAGGCTGGGTATTCGCCGCTATCGCGCGCCGTCTCGGTAGGAAGTCTTCCATTGGTGAAGATTCTTGTCACCGCAGGCGGTCTCTATCACTCCCCTGACGACCAAACCGTGCTTCACTCCGCAATCTCACAGGATCAAGTGCAGAGAATAAAACTTTTGATCGCCGCCGGGGTGAATTTGTCAAGCCAAGACTATCAAGGGAGCACGGCGCTCCACGTCGCGGCGAGGCTGGGAATGCCGACCATCTTGAGGATTTTATTCGACGCTGGGATTGAAGATAACTTGTTGGATAAAGACGGAAGATCAGCCGAGGATGTCGCTAACATCAGTGGGAACCCTGGTTGCGCGAAAGTGATCCGAGAAAGGAAGCAACTCCGCTCGACGAGGTCCGGTGTCCCATCGCACACTCCGATGTCGCCGTGACGAGCCGAGAGACTCCCCACAATTCGCCACGATGACGTCCGATGGCGCCTTAACGATGAATGAAACGTCGGATGACACGACGCGACCTTCTGCTCCACCACTCACGTCGTGCTCGGCGCAAACGGATTTCGTCGACGACGTCGGAGCGTACGTCGACGACGACGACGACAACGACGAAGCTTGCCAAAAGTTTGAAGCCATAATGGCTGTTTGCGCGATCGTCGGTCTGGTGGCTATCACGTGTGTCTTTGTCGTCGCTGGTGCATTCGTCGGCACGAAGAATAGTGATTCAGCGACGATATTTCAGAGGCGATTAGAGACCTATAAAATACTCAGAGGTGTCTCTGAGTCCTGACGCCGCTCCCCGACGTCGACTTTCGCGACGACAATTTCGATTCGGTCGAGTTGTAATACCAGTACGAATTCAGAATAATTAATTCAAGCGTCGTCTAGCGCTAGCTATGTTTTTCCAGTGAACATCAGGGACGTGAATGTGCCGAGACCGAGCGCCGTTGCGACGACGATGCCGCCAAAAATCGCGTTGTTTGCGAGAGTCGCATTATCCGCCTTACTCGGAATGCACGCCGATTTTAGAACATTCGTGACGTCAAAGATACGGTGCGAAATTCCAATATAAATGTACGAGCACACCATAAGATTGAGTAGAGGATAGCCCGGGACGAGAGACATCAACATTTTCGGCTGAGCGTTCGGCATCTGCGACGTCGACAACCAAATGTGAAACTGCGCGATGTATGTCTCGAGCGTCACCTTGCCACATATGCAAAATAATTCGATATGATTCTCGCGGAGCTTCTTCGTAGAGTTTCGCAAGACAAAGAACGCAGTTATTGGGATCCAACTCGTGTAAGGATGGTACTTGTTGTACTCAACCTTGTCCAATGTGAAAAACGTCACCCACCACCAGTACAGCGCGCCGCTCGCGAGGGCGACGACGCCACCCTGATACATCATCCGCTCTCGCGTCGTCGAACGCTCGTCGATCCATTTCATCGTCAACTCATATTTCGGGTGAAAGTACGCGCACGCCATGCCGTAAATCCACACGTAACGATCCAATCCAGACCGGAACTGCCACTCGTGCAACGGATGCACGTCTGGTTTCGCCGGATTGACGTATCTAAACAAAAACGTGAACGGCGTGAAAATCCTCTTAAACGCCCCAGGAATTTCCCAAACCGCCGCTACGATGGCGAAACATGCAATGAACTTTCCATAGATCCATTTTGGCTCAGAATTCTTCTCTCGAGCGATCGCGAGCGCGCCGTACACGAGCAACGTGAACAGCGTGTGCATCGGGCAAATGTAATACAGCATGTAGTCGTTCTTCATCACCGCGCACGTCACAAAGACGAAAAAGTTCAACCGCCACATCATCTGCGCGAACCTGACCGCTGAGAAATCCTTCTTGACGTAATAAAAGGAAAAGTTACCGAAACCAGTCATCCACACGTACGCCGCGATGAAGACTCGAATCAAGTTGTACATTTCCCCCGCGTCAAAGTAGTGATACAACAAGAACAATACCTGCATCCATCCCTTCATCTCCTCCGTCTGTTCCCTGTGCAACGGCGCGTGCGTCTTCGACTCCTTCAGCGTCGTCTTCCACCCGTACGTCCCGAGCAACGCGAACACCGCGAATAACAAATCCCGATCGTACGACTTCTTCGCCTCCCGCACCGCCCCGCTTCGGTCGCAAAACCAAAACAAAAACATAATCACCCCCAGCTCCGCCCACGCCTGCACCGCCCGCCGACTCTCCCGCAGCGCCCTCGGCCGCAGCATCGCGCATTGCACGCCGTTCGACGCCATGAACGTCCGACTTTTCGCGCTTCGTTCCTTCCTCGCCTCGTCGTCGTCGTCGTCGTCGTCGTCGTCGCCCTCCCGCGTCGTCCATCCATCCTCACCCCGTCCTCGCGTCCCGCGCTCGACGTCCGACGCGTCCGCGCGATCGAGTAATTCCACCGCATCGTCCGCGCGCGTCCGCGTCGTCGTCGTCGTCGTCGTCGCCGTCGTCGTCGTCGTCTTCGCGTCCGCGTCCGTCCCACCGATCGCGCGAAATTCGCAATGCATCTCCAGCGCGAACGCGCTCGCGAGCGCGATCGCCGCGGCGCAGTGCGCGGACTCGCGGAACATCGCGCGCGATCGAGCGGCGCGCGCGCGGACGCGCCGGCGTCGGCGCGTCGCGCGATGCCGCATTGGTCGTCGCGCGCGCGATCGCACATCGCGCGCCCGCGTCGATGCGCGCGACGCGCGCGCGTCCGACGCGCGCGGACGACGACGACGACGCGCGCTCGCGCGCGTCCGCGCGCTCGGACGCGCGACGCGCGCGCGCGACGCGACGCGAGCGCGACGCGCGCGAATGGATGCGTTGGAACGGTGACGCGTCGGACGACGACGACGCGCGCGGCGCGAGAGCGACGCGATCGCGCGAGAGCGACGAGGAAGACGCGCGAACGCGATGGACGCGCGATGACGGCGCGCCGACGCGCGTGCGAGCGGCGTACGAACGCATGGAGGCGGTGGCGGCGGATTACGCGCGAGACGCGCGGCGCGCGGCGGAGGCGACGCGAAGAGAGATCGACGCGGAGCGCGAAGAAGCGCTGGAGAGGATCGAAGAGACGCGGCGAGAGGTGCTGCGAGGGAAGGATTTGCTCGAACGCGAGCGGCGGGATTTCGACGCGCGAAGGATGATGCAGGAGGATGAGTTGGAGCGGGCGTACGCGGCGCTGCGAGACGAACGCGAGGCGTTCGAGAGGGAACGGATGCGATTCGAGGCGGAGAGGATAAAGTTTGACACCGAAATCAAGGTGCACGAGAGGTACGCGCGAGCGACCGGGGGGTCGATGAGCGCGCGGTCGATGTCGTACGCGGCGAGTCAGAGTTTCGGAGGGGAGGACGTCGACGGCGAGTCGAGAGGCTTCGAACCGGCGCGCGGCGCCGACGCGAAAGTCGCGGCGTGGGTGGACGAAGCGATAGAAGAAACGATCGCTGGGTCGCCGGCAGTGGGGACGACGAGTCGATGGAAGAGGGCGAAGGATAAGGTGACGACGTTGACGCGAGCGGTGGAGAACGCGTCGCTGACGAAAACCGCCCAAACAAACGCGGCGGCGGGCGTCGTTCCAGAATCCGCGCGCGCGTCGGCGTTGGACGGCATAGATCTCGTCGGACGCGTTTTGTGCATCGGAGGACTAGAGCGTGGAAGCGACATTCCTTTGAGTGACGTGGAGTACATGAGACCGGGCGAGGCGGACGCGAGGGGGTACCTGAGTTGGAAGCCGTTCGCATCGCTCAATACGCCGCGAGCGTACGCGGCGTGTTCCACGACCGCTATAGGAGGTACCGTCGTCATCGGTGGTAGCGATGGGAACGAAGCACTGAGAAGCGTTGAAGAATACCGCGAGAGCGTGGGGAAGTGGCGCGTCGTAGATCCCATGAGCGTTCCGCGCATTTGGTGCGCGTCGACGATGATCGACGGCGTGACGTTTGCGTGCGGAGGATACGACGGGGAGTACTACTTACACTCCATGGAAGCGAACAAGACGTTCGGTTCGTTCGATTACGGCGAAGGTCTCGGCGCGGACGCTAGCGGTGTGGGTTCGCAACCTTCGTCGTCCTGGGTCACCTGCGCTCCGATGAGCGAAGGTCGCGCCACGCTCGGCGTCGCCAACCTTGGCGGGAAGCTCTACGCCGTTGGTGGATTCAGCGGCACGGGAGAAATATTAGATCTGTGCGAGGTGTATGACCCGCGCGCGGATACGTGGACGACTGGTCAACCTTTGAAGCATAAGCGTCGGGATCTGGGCGTGGCGAGCTTGAACGCGCGAGGGATGATGCTCACCGTCGGCGGACGCGACGAACGAAGCGTCTTGAACCTTGTCGAGGCACACGATCCTCGCGAAGCAAAGCGAGGATGGTGGGACTTAGCCCCGATGCATTATCGTCGACAATTGCACGCCACCGTGGTGGATCCTTCCGGTGACGCCGTCTACGCCATCGGCGGTTTCGACGGCGTGAGTGCCATCGCGGCGGTGGAGGTGTACGATGTGCGCGCGAACAAGTGGCGGGAAGTAGCGCCGTGTTCCACGGCTCGTCTCGGCATCGTGTCGTGTTGCATTCCGTAATTTAATAATAAGGTTTGATCGTATTAGGATAATATCAACACGTTTACGCGTTTCGCGATTCATTCAGACGTCTCATCTTACGGCTCCTCCACGATTTTTTCTTCGTCGAGCGAGCTACGCATTGTTGGCTTAGGAGGAGGCGAGGCCATGCTAAAGACGTCCTTCATCGACGGTCTACTAACCAAGACCTTCGAACTTGGAATTGGCGAGTCTTCGGTGACGTCGTCGGCGGATGGTTGACCGACGGACATCGTGGCTATATCCTTCTTCGAAAATGTTCGCTGCAACGCTCCGACAACACCAGGACTCGCCGCTCTTGCCGCTTCTTTCGCTTCTTTTTCTCGCTTTTGCTTTGCGAGCTCGGCTTTCATTTGATTTGACAAGATAGCGCCGAGCAAACTGGTGATTGATTTTTCATTCTCTCGCGAGTAATCTTTTTGCCCAGCCGCGAGCTTGCCCGCCGCCTTCGCCCACGATTTTCGCGCCTGGCCTCTGGCCTGGATATCTTTGAGACCAGCGGATGATTGACGACTAGACGCACCCGCGACAGCTTGTAAGTCTTTAGGTAGCGCCGAAACTGGCACGGCTTCGTGATCGAAATCTCCGCTCGAGACGACCTCCTTGACGTCACGCCCGAGTAAACTCAAATCGTACGCCGCCACCTCTGCGGCGTCAGCTGTGGACATCGACTCCTTGGCGCGTTCTAAATACGCTTGTAAAGCGGCCTCGCGCGTAATGCCGAGTTTATCGGCGTATTCTTGCAAAGAAGTCGCGCAATGTGAACCGACGGTCGACGTGATGGCGTACACGGGAAGAATGAACAAAGCGCTGTGCATCAACACGCAGACGTCGACGGCAAACAGCGCCCAGGCGGTGCCGACCGACATACTCGCGTTGTAGGTCAACCACTTTTTATCTTGCCACATGCTGAAGATGAGCATGGATAGTGAAATGGCGTTTTCAAACAACACGAATTGGTAAACTTTGAGCAGCAAACGCGGTCGACCCAACCAAAAGAAATTTTGCGAATCAATCTCTTTTCGCAGCTCGCGTCGCCGCACGGTGGGTGATTTTTCGATAGAAATGTCTAGCTCTTCTTCCGCCAACCTCTCTTCGAGTTCGTTCTCGTCGGCGAAACGTTCGTACGCAGCTTGCGCGAGACGCAACGCCACGCTCTCGAGCATCGTCCCCACGAAGAGCATGACGCCCAGACACACGATCCCCGCGGATAAGAACAACGCCTGCGGCACCGTCACGAAAATCGTAGCCATCGACCACATCAACACCGTCATCCCGATGAGCGAGCTCATGTCTTCCTCCATGGACTCGCGCAAGTAATCGTAAAAGTTGAAATCGTGCGTCGCCCCCGTGCGCTCCAAAAACAATCTTCGCAACGACAAGTACATCCCCTTGTCCACCGCGAATCGAAACTGCGACCAAAACGCGCGCCACACCAAATTCACAATCCCCGTCGCGTTCCTCGGGTTAATCTTCGGATTCAACGCGTGCACCTTCACCTCCCCCTCCGTCTCCCAACGCCGCCACTGCCGCAGCTTCCACGAGCACACGTACGTGCTCACCGCCACGTAAGTCACGTGCGTGCACGCCAAAATGAAGATAAAAATATGCGTCTGATGCAGCGTCGTCGCGCTCCACAGCGGTCCCTCGCCTTTTGGGCACTCATCCGTCCCGTACGACCCCTCCTCCTTCACGCAAATCTTCATCAGCGCGTCCTGCAGCGCCGTCAGCAGCAGCGACAGCGTCCCCAGCAGCATCAGCTCCAGCTGCAGGTGTTCGAACACGTGCAGCATCGCGCTCCGCTTGTGTTTCCTCAGCGTTCGTCCGACGACGACGTTCGCGCGCGAGAGCGCGATGGAGAGCAGCGCGAGCGCGAGAAACAAACCGCCGAGTTTATAACCCTTCGTCGCGCTCCATCCCGCGCCGTCGCCGCCCGCCATGGCGCGCGTGCCGCGTCGTTCGCGCGCGTCGGCGTGTGCGCCGCGTCGATCCGGTCGTCGACGTAGGTCGTCGTCCGGCGCGCGCGCGAGCGCCGTCGTCGCGCGTATGCGCCGCCGAGCG
>Ga0255763_1000188_pt1 | contig 66602 bp, 37 predicted proteins | sample 041ome_2_FD_179963 | JGI IMG/M metagenome (GOLD analysis project Ga0255763, IMG submission 179963) | Coastal salt marsh microbial communities from the Groves Creek Marsh, Skidaway Island, Georgia - 041406US metaG (version 2) | ecosystem: Environmental > Aquatic > Marine > Intertidal zone > Salt...
CTTTGTCCCGTCGGCACAGCGCGGTCGATCGTCGGCACAGCGCGCCCGGCGACGACGCCGACGCGCGTCGACGCGCCGAGCGACGCGACGCGTCGCGAGGCCCATAACGCGTGACCGCGCGACGCGGAGACGACCGGCGAGGGCGCGCGCGAGGGACGCGCGCGCGAGGACGCGCGAGGCGCGATCGGTCGCGCGACCGAAGGACGCGACGCGGGACGCGACGCGAGCGAACAGGCGCGAGACGCGCGGCGACGATGACGCGATTGCGAGCGAGCGAGTACGGGGATTACGACGCGATGGTGCGCGCGCTGTTGAAGCACGAGTTTCTGCCCGAGGAGGAGGTCATGACGCTGTGCGATCGAGCGCGCGGGTTGTTGGCGGAGGAGAGCAACGTGCAGCTCGTGCGAGCGCCGGTGACGGTGGTGGGGGACATACACGGACAGTTTCACGACATGATGGAGATGTTCAAGATGGGAGGGCTGGCGCCCGATACGAATTATCTGTTTTTGGGGGATTACGTCGATCGCGGGTACTACTCGGTGGAGACGGTGACGTTGGTCGTCGCGCTCAAGGTGAGGTATCCGGATCGGGTGACGATCATTCGTGGGAATCACGAGTCGAGACAGATCACGCAGGTGTACGGGTTCTACGACGAGTGCATGCGGAAGTACGGACACGCGGGAATTTGGAAGGCGTTTACAGATCTCTTTGATTTCATGCCTCTGTCGGCGGTGATCGAGAATAAGATATTCTGCCCGCACGGTGGCTTGTCGCCGTCGATCGACACGCTGGATGACGTGCGTAAGATCGATCGGTTCGCGGAAGTTCCGCACGAAGGACCGGTGTGTGATTTGGTGTGGAGCGATCCCGACGATCGCGCCGGGTGGGGGATGAGCCCGCGAGGCGCCGGGTACACGTTCGGGCAGGATATCACGGAGCAGTTCAACCACAACAACGGTCTGAAGCTCATCGCGCGCGCGCATCAATTGGTGATGGAAGGGTACCTTTGGCACCACGACCAGTCGTTAGTGACGATTTTCAGCGCCCCGAATTACTGCTACAGGTGCGGTAACCAAGCGAGCATCATGGAGGTGGACGACAATTTGGGAACGTCTTTCCTTCAGTTCGATCCCGCGCCCAGGCGAGGCGAGGAGCAGCAGGCGGCGAAGCGGTGTCCGGACTATTTCCTGTGAGTGTTCGTGGTGTACAACTTCTTAGATTTACGATTACTAGAATACAGCGAAGAGGATCCAAAACCATCCGTCGCGTCGCGTCCCGTCCCGTCGCGCGAAGAACGCTCGCCTTCGTTCGCACTCACGCGCGCGACACCGTCGACGCGAGCTCCGACGCGAGCGCCGCGAGATTTTAGCGGCACTTCGGAATCGACGCACCGTCTATTCCACGGCGCGCGCCGTCGCGTCGACGCGTCGCCTCGACCGCGCTCGTGGCGGCGGCGGCGGCGCGCGCGTTCGACCGCCCATCGTCTCGCGCGACGCGTCCCGCGCGCCGACGCGCGGTCGAGCCGTGCGAAACGATCGTTCACGCGCGTGAGCGCGCCGAGCGTCGCGCCGATCGCGCGCGAGCGTCGCCGCGAGCGCCATGACGGTTGATTTCCTCCAGCGAAAGCGAAGCAAGCGCGAGGCGAAGAAAGCGCGCGCGCTCTCGCGCAAAGACGCGGACGGGAATCGAATCCGAACGAAGCGAGGGGTGAAACGACAGCTGCGCGGGATGTGCTCGAGCGCACCGCCGCTGCCGCCCGCACTGCAGGAAGAGGACGAGAAGCGAACGGCGGCGGAGCGGAGCGCGAAGCGCAAGGCGGAGCGAGAGCGGTTAGCGGCGAAGGCGCTGAGGAAAAAGCTGAAAGCGAAGGCGCGCGGGGAAGAGGTGGAAGAAGATGACGCGGATGGAACAGAAACGAACGGCGACGGCGTGAGTGCGGACGATGTTCCGGATTATTTCATGTTTGCGATGAAGAGCATCGGGCATCGTCGCACGACGCCGGTGCAAAGACAATGTTGGCCGCCGGCGTGCGCGGGTAGCGATGTTTTAGCCATCGCGCCACCTGGAAGCGGGAAAACGTTAGGGTTTTTATTACCCGCCATCGAAGCCGCGCTGAAAGATCACAGAGAAAATCCAAACGTGGGAAAGAAACGGCCCGGGGCGCCGGCGGTGCTCGTCGTCGCCCCGACGCGGGAACTGACTTTGCAAATATCTGGCGTCTGCAACAAACTGAAGAAAGCTGTGCCGGTACGTGCGGTCGCCGTGTACGGTGGAGCGTCTCAGGAGGAGCAGGAAGAGGCCTTGGCTCAGCATACGTCGCAAGCTTTACTCGTCATCGGCACCCCGGGGCGATTGCTCGCCGTTCTCGAATCAGGCGCCCTGCAGTTGGATAGATGCGCGATGCTCGTTTTAGACGAAGCCGATCGCATGCTCGCCCTCGGTTTTGAAGAGCAGCTCTCTACGATTCGCGAAGCGCTGCCTGACAAAGACAGCGGCCGCCAAACTTTGTTGTTCAGCGCCACGTTTCCAAAGGCGGTGCGCGCCATCGGCAAGACGTGGCTCCGCAAAGGCTTTGAGACGGTGAAGATTGATTCAGAGAAGGCGACAGTGCCAAAAGACGACGACGACGTCAACGTTCACATGGCGATCGTGGAGCAGACGGTACACGTGTGCGCCGAGCACAAAAAAAGTCGCAAGTTGATGAAGTACATCACAAAGCTTCGCGCCGAAGACGGGCGCGCTCGTAGCCGAGTCCTCGTCTTCGCCAATCGCATCAAAACGGTGCAGTTCATCGCGGATTTGTGCAAGAGACACAATGAAAAAGTGAGCACGCTTCACGGAACGATGAAGCAAAACAGACGAGATCAGGCGTTGAAAGATTTCAAAGCGGGGAAGACTCCGGTGTTAATCGCCACGGATGTCGCCGGTCGCGGCTTGGACATCGCGGGACTAGAGTACGTGGTGAATTGGGATTTTCCAGGAAGCATAGAACAATATCGCCATCGTGTCGGGCGTGCTGGACGACAAGGCAAGAAAGGCGCCGCGCTCTCGTTCTTCACGCGCAAGTTTACACCGCTCGCGAGTGATTTGGTCAAGCTGCTCGAGAAGGATGGCCATTTTGTCGATCCCAACTTGCGAGTGTTGGCCAAAGTCGCCGAAGCGCTGCCGAAACCAAGCGCCAAGAGCGTCACGAACGCCGATCGCTACGATGACTCGCCCGCGGACGAGCACGGCGAGCTCGAACGCGACGACGACGACGACGATGACGCGACCGCGTCGGCGGCGAGAGACGGCGGCGAACGCAAACACGCCGACGACGTGCGAGGGAGCGATGATGAAGGCGACGAAGACATCGCCGACGCGCTGCAGCGAGAGCGTGAATCGAAATCATCGTGGTGGAACAACGACAAAGGGGGGCGCGGTCGCGTTTTTAAGACGAAGAAAGGCGACGTCGTCGCGACGAAGCGAAAAGTCACCGTCGGTCCTGGCGGCGATGAGTTACAGAAGCGCAAAAAAGAGCGGCTAGAATGAATGAATCAATAATACACCTAGAAATACGCTTCACATGCGGAACCACTGACGCGCAAGCCCGATGGTCTCCGAACCGACCTCGCTCGCTGCGAACGCGAACATGAGCGCTAGCGTGAGCGCACCGCCCGGAAGCACCGGATCTAATACCGGCAAGCACCCCACTGGGTCGTTCTCGAGCGCACACTCGTCTCGCATTTGCCTGTGTCTATACACCATCGCGGGTGGAATCATACCGAACACGACTAAAACCCCGAAAGCGCCCGCGCTGTCGAGCGCGGCTAGGAAGACGCCCGGGCACGCGAGCGCGAAAATCACGGGAGGCACGAGCGCCAAGGCCCACGGCCGCGGATCGCGAATATCAGTCGTCTTCATGCCGTCCGCGAGGAAATCCGCGAGACCCCATCCGAATCCCAAGAAAGACGTCGATACGGCGAAGAATTCGAACCCACGAACGAGCGCCGCCGTCAACGGCGAAGACGCTTGCAGAGCGCCGATAGGGTCGACATCGATCGCCCCCGCGTCGACGCTTCCGAGCACGGCGGCGTCCCACAAGATGAACATCAACGCCGGTATCGCCGTGCCCGCGAGCACGGCCGTCGTGGCGCGCTTCCTGTCGCCCTCCAACGAAGTCGCCACGACTGGAACGACTTGGTGATACACGAACGCCACGGCGACGATTGGAATCGTCGCCGGCGCCGCGCTCCAATCCGACACGGCGAGCAGATTATCCACTGAAGTCGTTTCGCTCCTCGCGGCGAGCAGCAACAGCGGTACAAACGTCCCGACGACGCCCGCGAAGAGCGCCGAGTTGAACCGTTCGATTTTCGCCGGCGAGGCGAGGTACAAAAATGTCGACATCGCCGTCGCGTACGCCACCGACGCCGCGTTCGCCCCTCCTGGCACCTGCGGCCAAATCTCAACCGCGAGCTCCCCGACCTTTTGCACGTACGCCACGAGTAACGCGTAGTGGATGAACGCGAACGACGCCGTCGCCGCGTTTACGCCGGCGTCGCCGAGCGTCCTTCGACACATCGCGTTCACCGACACCCCGCCGCCCCGTCCGAGCTCGCACATCGTCCCGAGGTTTACTTCCAGCACGCACAGCCCGGTCGCGGCGAAGAAGACCCAGCAGGCGACGATGACGACCGTGCTCGGCACGAAGCCCGCGTCGCGCAAGACGAGCGGTAGCGCGAGCATGCCCGCGCCGAGCGTCGTCCCCGCGACGAGCGCCACGGACGCGCCGAGCGATCCGGCGCGGCGTCGCAACCCATCGTCGCCGCGCTCGACGTTGCTCCACAGCCGATCGTCGCCGTCGCCCGCGGTCGAGCGCGGCACGAGGCGCCGGTGACGTAACGACTTTGGCTCGAGCTCGCGCCGCCGCGCGCGCCGCCGCGCGGTCGCGCGCGTCGCCGTCGTCGCGCGCGTCGCGCGCGTCGATGCGCGAAGCGTCGCGCGCGTCGACGCGCGGGCGAGCATGGCGCGCGCGCGCGCGCGTGTGCGGCGCGACGCCGTCGTCGCGGCGAAGCTTCGCGAAGACGGGCGCTCGCGCGTCGACGAATCGAACATCTATCGAGGCCGCCCGAGACAATGCGCGCGCGCAAACAATGCGTGTGTTTTACAAATTACACCGCGCCTCCCCCGTCAAGCGCTCGTGGTCGTCCATGATCTCCGCCAGTAGCGCGCGGACGTTTGTCTCGAAATTTTTCGGCACCGCGCACGCGAACACGCACGGCTCCCATTCGAGTTCGTCGTACACGTCCACGATCTCCATCACCTCCGCCGAGCTCATCCCGCTCAAAAACATCATCCTCGGCACCCCGAGCGCGAGTTTAGCCGCGCTCGCGTCCTCTCGCGGAAGCCGCTCCAACGCGCGTCCGAGCGGCGCGTCGAGCGTCGCCTCTTCGCACGCCGTCGCGCGCACGAAATCCGCGCCGATCTCGTCCAGCGTCTCGCGCCATCGCGCGACCTCGCTCTCGGTGAACCCGACGAGCAGCGTGGCCTCCGGTCCGAACCGCCCGTCGGCGACGCCTCCCGGGGCGTCGCTCGACGTCGCGTCGATGGGGGCAAAGTTCGTCTCTTCCTCGACGCCCGCGCGCGTCGTCGTTCGCCGCGCGCGTCGCGCGCGCGTCGCCGTCGCGCGCGCCGTCGCCGTCGCGCGCGCGCGCGCGATCGCCGTCGCGCGCATCGCCGTCGCCGCCGCGCCGCCGAGTCGCGACGCGGCGCGACGCCGATGCGTCGATAAATCCGCGACGGCGTCGAACGTCGTAGAGCGCCCCCAGAAACGTCCATGTGCGCGACGACGCGTCGGTCCGTATGCGCAAACAGTCCGCGGGGCGAGACGCCCGCGACCGGGCGCGACCGCGGGACGACGGCGACGCGGGCGACGCGCGCCACTCGACGACGCGCCACCGCGACGCGCGAGACTCAGACGCGCGAGACTTAAACTCGCGCCGAACGCGAGCGCGGAGACGCGAGCACGCACGATCTCAGACGCGCGAACGCGCGCGCGACGCGAACGATGATGGCGATGACGGCGATGACGGCGACGCCCGCGATGGGGGCGAACCGCGCGATGCGAATGCGCGCGAAGGCGAGCGTCGAGCGCAACGGCGCGAAGATTTCCTTGACGACGCGCGCGGTGAAGCGCGACGTGCGCGTGGAGGGTGAGCATCGAGCGACGCGACGACGAAGGATGGGACGGGCGGGCGGGCGAAAAACCTAAAACCTGTGGGGATAGGGCGCGAGACGCGACGACGAGGCGCGAGGAGGCGGCGAGGCGCGAACGCGCGCGCGAAGGGCGGTGCGCGAGTGGCGTGATAAAGTTGTGTGTACTGACGGCGCGTTTGTTTCATCCCTCGCAGCGACGGCGGAGAGCTCGATCAACCAAATCGGTTTCAACACGCCCCCGTCCGCGGGCGCCGCCCCGAAGTGGGACGCCATCATCGAAGTCGGCGGCTCGCAGCAGTTTGTTTCCGAAGGGCGCTTCTACGAGTGCCACTCGTTGAAGGGCGTCGAGCCGGGCTCGAAGATTGCGTTCGAACGCGTGCTCGGAACGCACGACGGGAACGCGCCGAACTGGGGCCACCCGTACGTGAAGGGCGCGCGCGTCGAGGCGACGGTGTTGGAGAACTTTGACGCGAAGAAGGTGATCGTTTTCAAGTACAGACCGAAGAAGCACTATCGCAAGAAGAACGGTCATCGCCAATCCATGACTCGTTTCCTCGTCACCAAGGTTGTCAAGGCGTAAGCCGAGACGCCGACGAGGGACGCAGATTCTTTGGGGGGTGGAGCGACGACGCGAGCGCGGGTTCGAACGAGCCCGCGCTCGTCCAGCGTCGCTCGGTTAATCTGATAATTAAATAGTCTATCGCGGCGCGGTGTGTACGTTGAACTCGATTCGTTTCGCTAGGAAATGTCTCTTGTTATGTCACTGGAAAAGCAAAACACGAACGTCTCGTCTCGCCTCGCCTCGCGTCACACCGCGTCATGACGACATCCGCGCCTCGTCTCGCCGCGTCGCTCTGCGAGCGGCGAGCGTCGACGCCGGCGTCGACGTCGTCGCGCGTGCCCGCGCGAACGCGCCGCGGCGCGCCGCCGCGCGCCGGTTACGGCGCGGCGGTCCCCACCGCGCGCTCGGCGGCGGTTTTAGACAAGCACGTCCCCATCGACCGCTACGCGGACGGTTTACGGCAGCTGCACGCCTCCCCCGACGTCTTCGTCGTCGATGACTTTCTGAGCGCCGACGCGTGCGCGGACATAATCGCTCGGGCGAAGGCGAAAGGGGACATGACGCAGAGCCCGGTGGTGTACGCCGGGTGGACGAACGACGTCGAGGCGTGGACGTCCACGGTGTCCAGTGGACCCGCGGTTTGGATCGGAGCGCTCGCGATGTTGATAGGATCGGCCGCGTTCGGGCAGTCCGGCCTAGGGTTGCTCGGCGAGGGCGTGGTCGGGTACTTGGGCGCCGTCGGCGCGGCGTACGCGGCGTCTCTGGCGTACGTGAAAGATAAGGAGCGAGAGCTCGGGGATTTGCGAACGAGCACGAGCACGGCGTTGGACGGCTCTGGGGTCGGTGAGCGCGAGTTGATACGAGCGACGGAGAGATTGCTTCCGGGGACGTCGTGGACGACGTACGAGGCGCCGACGGTGATTCGGTACGAGCGAGGCCAGAAGCTGGCGCCGCACTTCGACGCCAATCGCGGCGCGGCGGTGGAGGACGCCAATCGCGGCGGGCAGACTTTAGTGACCTTGCTCGTCTACTTGAACGACGTTGATGAGGTGCGCGGTGGCGGTCAGACCGTGTTCGGGCGGTTGGGTGACCTCGCCGTGCGACCGGCGAAAGGACGCGCCTTGGTGTTCTTTCCGGCGAACGCCGACGGCGAGTTCGACGACCGCGTCGAGCACGAGGGCACGGAAGCGAACGAAGAGAAATGGATCGTGCGCATATGGGTGCACCAAAACGAGGTCGGAGGACCCCCGAGCGGTTTGCCAGACGACTGGAACGATGAACGGGGAGTCGTCGCTCCATGAAGTGTACGAGGTGCTCATCGCGCCGCAGCTGCACGCTCGATGCGCCGAAGTCTTGGCCGCGTGCACGTCGATTCGACGAACAGGATGTGTGGCGGAACTCCGGATGTTTGCCTTGGCCGACGAGTCTCGCCGAAAACGCGAGATCGATCGGCGTCCGCGCACCGTGACGGAGGCGCTCGCCTTGGCGCGCGAGTTGGATGAGCTCGCCGCGACTCGCGCGCCTTAGTCACTCGTCCGAGCGTTCGCTCGAACTCGCGCCCGATCCCGATGATCGCGGTTGGATGGATTCACGATCGACATCGCGAAATCGCGCGCCCCTGGGTGCACCTGAACAAGGTCGTCGGGGCGCGCGGTTCGCCAGACGACTCGAACGGCGAGCGCGGCGCGAGCGCCGCCGCCGCGAGCGCGGTGCGAGCGCCGCGCGTTGGAGATGTAAAATATCGACATATAACCTACACGTCACTCGCTCCGCGCGCCGGCAAAAGATTTCCCGACGGGGAATTGAACCCCGATCTACACGGAGCTGCCTGTCCGTCTGAGTCACCGCCGGCGTCGACTCCGGCTGAATTTTCCTCGATCTGGAGCTAGTCCGATCGCGTCTTTCGACGCGACGCTTATATTGACAGCGTGTCATACTAACCATTATACTATCGGGAACACTCTACCTACGAAACCGCCCGATAGCGGTCGCCCCCAGCCGAGGTCTCCACGCGGCGCTAATGTTACGGGTACTCTGATCGCGCATCGCGTGATAATCGCGCATCTCGTGCGATCTAGGCTTTAATTCGTGCATATTACTGCACTTTTCGCGATTCGCGTGTGAATCGCGTCCGCGCTAAAATCGAACCGCAATCGCGATCGAGGTGCGTGAGTATTATCCACACGCCGACCTCGCGCCGGGACCTCGCGCCCGGAATCGCGCGCGCCGCACACGTCGACTCGGTCGCGACCTCGCGACGCCTCGCGCACCAACCAGCCAACCAGCCATGCACGCGCGCGCGTCTTCGCTCCGCGCGTCGTCGACGCCGAACGCGGCGGGACGGATGACGACCGCGAGGAAGGGATCTTCCGGAAGACGCGCGGCGACGCCGACGCGCCGCGGTGGGCGCGCCGTCGTCGCGCGCGCGGCGTCGTCGCAACAAAACGTGATGCCGGCGAACGCGGAAAACAAACCGGTCGCCATCGTCACGGGCTCGTCCTCGGGACTCGGGCTGTACACGGCGAAGGCGCTGATCAAGAATGGATACTTCGTCGTCAACGCGGTGCGCTCGCCGGAGAAGATGCAGGTCAAGGCGAACGAGCTGGGGCTGGACGAGTCGTCGTGCGCGATCATGTACCTCGAACTCGGTGACTTGCAGTCGGTGCGCGATTTCGCGACCGAGTTCCGACGATCCAAGTACGTGAAGAACTTTCAAGCGCTGGTGTGCAACGCGGCGCTGTATCTCCCGAACGCCACGGTGCCGTCGTACACCAAGGATGGGTTCGAGGAGTGCGTGGGGGTGAATCATCTCGGTCACCACTTGTTGTCTTTGCTCTTGCTCGACGATCTCGCGCAAGCGCCGGACGCGAACATGAAGCGTTTGATCATCGTCGGGTCGGTGACGGGCAACACGAACACGCTCGCCGGTCAAGTTCCGCCGCGCGCGGGTCTCGGCGACATGTCGGGCTTGAAAAACGGCTTCAAGAATAGCGACCGTAACCAAGGCGCGTTGATCGACGGCACTCGCTTCATCGGCGCCAAGGCGTACAAGGATTCCAAGCTGTGCAACATGCTCGACATCAAGGCGTTCGCCGAGCGTTACGGCGAATCCACGGGGATCAAGTTCAGCACGATGTACCCGGGATGCATCGCGGATTCCAACTTGTTCCGCAACCACACCGCGTTCTTCCGCTGGTTCTTCCCGATTCTTCAAAAGAACGTCACCAAGGGTTACGTCAGCGAGGAAGAAGCCGGCGAACGCCTCGCCTCCATCGTGTACGATCCGCGATACAGCGAGCAAGGCGCGTACTGGGCCTGGAAGGGTGGTGGCGACCAGCTTTGGGACAACTACAACAACAACAACGACGACACGCGCACGATTGCGTTCAACAACAAGCCGTCGAAGGAAGGCAGAGACATGGCCAAGGCGAACGAAGTGTTTGATATTTCCACCGAGCTCGTCGGCTACAAGCCCACCGCGCTCGACGGCTTCGCCAAGTCTTTCGATCGCATCCTCTCCGGCGCCGGGAAGAAGTAAACGAGCCGCGAGATTACCGCGGCAAGTTGGCTTTTCCTGCGTCCGTTTCGCTGACGCAATATTTTGCACGATTCGCGCCTTCCATCCTGTACAAACAACTTCCGGCGCGAGACGACGGCGTCGCGACGGACGCGCCGCCGCCCTCTCCCAAAACCATCCAACCACGAGCACACATTAATGCGAGTTTAATAAGCGAACGAGAGACGGAACGAATGAAATTCATCGCGATAGATATCACTACAACGCGCGCGCGCGCGCGAACCAGTCATCAGGAAAAGACAACCTCTCGATTCTTCTTGTCCTTTTTCGACTTTTTTGAAGGATTCTTCTTCGATTCCGCCTCTACCTCCTCGGCCTCGACGCCCGCGTCCTCGCTCGCGTCGCCGTCGACACCATCGCCGTCGTCACGACCACCGGCGACGAAATCATCGTCTAAATCATCCCCCCCCAACCGTCGTTTCTCCCCCGTCTTCGCCTTCGTCGTCTTCGCCCCCGCGAACGGTTTCGAGCATCCCGCCGCGAAGTGTCCCCGCTCCCCGCACCGAATGCACGTGTCTCCCTTGTGCGGGCAATCCTTCACCAAGTGATCCTTCGCCTTGCATATCTTACACTCACCTCCGTTCACGTACACCCCGCGCTCGTTCCTCGGGCAGCTCTTGCTCAGGTGTCCCGTCTCGCCGCACACGAAGCACTTCGCGTGCGCGTAATTCGTCCACGCCGCCGCGCAGTCTCGCGCCGCGTGATCGCTCGCGCCGCAGTTATAGCACGATTTCTCCCCTCGCCGCATCGTCGCGCTCCCGCCCTTGGCCACGCGGCAGTCCCGCAGCGTGTGTCCGACGCCTCGACACCCGAAGCACGTGACTTTGCTCCTCCAGATGCCCCCGTTCGACGACGGCGCGCGCGCGTCGCCGCGTCCGCGTCCGCCGCGTCCGCCGCGCGCGCCGCGCGCGCCGCGTCCGCCGCGTCCGCCGCGCTGCGGGCGCATCGTCGCGTCGTCGCGTCGGTGAGTGCCGCCGCCGCCGCCGCAGTGCGCCGCGCGCGATGACGACGCTCGACGCGCTCGTCGCGACGTGCGCGCGACACCTGCGGCGCGCGGGCGCGGCGAAGCGACTCGAGGCGTCGCCGCGCGCGGTCGAGGAGATCGCGCGCGCGGTGTGCGCGGTGTCGATGGATGACGTGGGATTGCGCGCGCTGCGCGCGTTCTCGCGGCGCGCCGAGGCGCGGGACGCGCGGGACGCGCGCGAGCGCGACGGCGAGGCGTCGACGACGTCGACGCCGCGGGCGACGTCGACGCCGCAGGCGACGGTGACGTACCTGCGGTTGCACGCGGAGGAGGACTTCACCGTCGGCGCGTTCGTCTTCGAGCGCGGACAGACGATACCGCTGCACAACCATCCGGGAATGACGGTGCTCATGCGGTGCCTGTTCGGGGAGACGCGCGTGAAGGCGTACGATTTGATCGACGACGCGCCGAGGTTGTCGACGCGCGACGCGCACGCCGCGCGGGGGGGGGAACACGAAGCGCGCGAGTGCGTCGACGAGGTGATGTCGGCGGCGAACGGCGCGCGAGGGGCGACGAGAATTTTGTATCCGAGGAGGGCGAACGTGCACACGCTGTCGGCGCTGTCGGCGTGCGCGGTGCTCGAGGTGCAAACGCCGCCGTACAGAGTGGGACAGGGACGGGATTGTCATTATTTCGAGTTGGTGCGCGACGGCGCGAAAACGGGGCAGAATTCGATTCTGCGGGAAACCGCGCCGCCTCCCGACTTCGTCTGTGGGACGTTTCGCGACGATGAAGATGACGACGTAGAGTTAGAGTAGCAAACGGGTATCTAGAATGAATTGAATTGAATGATTCGCGCGCGAAACGTCGAGGACGCGCGCGCGATCGAGGCGCGAGGGCGAGGAACGGTGAGACTGACGCGATGCGCGCATGTAAAATGAATGTGTTTCGAGTCTCAGCGAAGAAACTCGATTTCGTACTCTCTGTCGAGGATGACTATGGGAACCTGAACGTATTTCGGCGCCGTCTTTCCTCGCCACCCGTTTGGGAAAGCGGACACGAGTTCGGCGAGAAATATTTGCGTCATGACCGTCGCGAGAGAGATCCCAGGACACTGGTGCTGGCCCATGCCGCCCGGATAATACGTTTCCGAAGAGACGTCGTTTTGCTTCGCTTCGTGCGTCCCTGGAACGAAACGTTCAGGCTTGAACGCGTCCGGGTCGGGGAAGTTGGCTTCGTCGCGAAATGGAATGCGTGGGTCTGCGGTCAAAACGTAACCGGCGGGTACGTCGAACGAGGCGAATTTGCGAGGCGACGGGTTCACTCTCAAGCCGCCCGCCGTCTGCGGCATGACTCTGAGCGACTCCTTCGCCACCGCGGACGTGTACTGCATGGACATGATGTCCGCCAAAGTACCGATGCGACGACAACCGTTTTCATCGTCGCAGCACACCCGCTCGAACTCGCGCAAAACGGCTCGCCGCGCGTCGTCGTGCTCGCCCAGCAAAACGCACGCGTGTCCCATGAGAGCGGCGGCTTCGATGTACGAACCCCAGACCATTAACACGCACGTCGTCGCGATGCGATCGTCGCTGAACACTTCGTCGAACTCGTCCACGGCTTGCGAGTATTGCTTGTAAAAGAAGTACTCTGGTCGATCGAGTTCGCCGCGCGCTTTGACGCCTCTGTAATGCGCCTCGACGTACGACGTCAAATCCTCCAGCGCCAGTTTTCCAGCCTTAAACTCCGACGACCATTTTCCGAGCGAAAGTAATCCTCCGTTGTACGCTTTCATCGCTTCTTTGTACTTTGCCTCGGGCACGTGACCGAGGAAGAGCTCAAACAACAAATCGAGCGCGAAATCCACGCACTCGGCGCCCGGCCTGAACGACGACGTCTCCTTCCCACATCGCCGCGCTACGTCTTCCACAAACTCCCTCGTCCTTTCCCCGATCGCCGGCGCGTAACTCTCCAGCGCCGCGCGTCCCAGAACCTTGCCGAAATTCGCGCGCGTCGCCGCGTGTCTGCTCCCCGTCATGCGCAGCGCCCCGTACTCGGTGTGCAATTCGCGAAACGTCTCCGGCAGCGCCTCGTCCGCGGGGAGCTCGCCTTCAAATTTTAAAAACTCTCGAACGGCCTCTCGGCTTCCGAACACGATCGCCGGCTTGAAAAACAAAGCCGTCTTAAAAATCGGTCCGTACCGCTCGACGCGCCGTCGCACGAAGCCGTTCGAGTCCGCGAGGTACTCCAGCGTCTCGCGCACGCCGAGCGCGCCCACGCGTCCCGGCGGCAGCGTCGCCCCTCGCTCGCCCCTCGCCAGCGTCCCGATCGCCTGTCCGAGATCGAACGCGTCCGCGGACGTCGCGCGTCCCGAAGCGCCGTCGACGTCGGACGTCGCGCGTCCCGAAGCGCGCCGCCGCGCCGCCGATTCGCGCGCCGCGCCGCCGACGCGCGCGCGCCGCGTCGCCGCGCGCGCGTCGTGCGACGCCGCCGCGCGCGCCGTCGCGCGCGACGCCATCGCGCGGCGTCGACGAATGTCGTCCATCGAGGTCGAGACGCTACATGACGCCTCGCGAACCAAATGTTGAGAACACTGACGCCGCCTGGCTCGCGCGGTGCGACGGCGTCATGCGACGCGCGGGCGTGGACGAGGAGGTGCGCGAGTACGTCGCGAGCGCGCTGCGAGAGGCGACGCTCGAGGCGGCGGACGAGGGACGCGCGGTGACGACGGAGGCGCTGATGGAGCTCGTGCAGCCGGTGCTGGAGGAAAATATGGACGACGGCGACGTTCGAGCGATGTGCGCGCGAGACGACGGGACGGCGGCGACGATGGCGAACGCGACGTCGACGAGGGAGGACGTCGGGACGTCGGAGGGGTTGATTTTGGACCTGAGAGGGATCATCCTGGCGTACGCGGCCAAGGTGCTGCTGCGGCCGACGAACTTGTCGTTGACGCGAGGGGCGCGATACGGCGTCGTCGGGCATAACGGCGCGGGAAAGACGACGCTGTTGACGCGAATCGCGGCGGGCGATATCGCGGGGTTTCCGACCGGGATCAAGTGCGTGTTCGTTCGACACGAGGTGCTGGTGACGCTGAGCGCGTCGGTGGTCAAGTTCATGGCGGATGAGGCGAACGAGTTCGGGGGGGCGGACGCGAGCGCGATCGACTCGAGCCTGCGGTCGGTCGGATTTGACGACGATATGATGAAAAAGAGCGTGGCTGAACTGTCTGGCGGTTGGAGGATGCGATTGTCCATCGCGAGAGCGATGTTGCAGCGAGCGGATTTGTTGCTCCTCGACGAGCCGACGAATCACTTGGACGTCAGCGCCGTGGAATGGCTGGCAAATTACTTAGTCGCGTTGGAAGGGACGACTGTGATGTGCGTGTCGCACGACTACGAGTTTTTGCGAAAGATTTCTACGCACATTATTCAATTCGATAAGCAGCAGCTCTCGACGTTTGACGGCGGCTTCGATGGGTTTCGGGCGCAGCGCCCCAATTTGGTGCTCCCACGAATGAAAAAGGACATGGTGGACCAAATCGTGGCGACTTCGAACGAAAGTGGAGTTATCGTCGACTCTGGGCAAAACGAATCGAACGGTCGTCGTCGCGCGGCGAGCGAGGCGAACAGGTTAGAAAACACCGCCGGGTTAGTCACCGCCATTCGAGGCGGCGACACGTCATCGGCACTGGCCGGAGGATCATCGAGGATGAGCTCAGCGCGCGCCGCGCGTGAGCAACCTAGTTCGGCGGCAATCGTGTTCCCCGATCCCGGGCCACTGGATGGCATCAAGAGCAAGACGCAAGTCGTCGCGCGTCTTGAGGACCTGAGTTTCGCGTACCCAAACAATCAAGTCTTGAGCGGCGTGTACACTCGAATGTATCTCAGCAGTCGCGTCGCCGTCGTCGGTGCGAACGGCGCGGGTAAGACGACACTCATGAAAAATATCGTCGGTGAGCTCGAGCCGACGGGTGGCTCTATCTGGAAGCACCATAACCTGCGCATCGCTTACATTGCGCAGCACTCGATGCACCACTTGCAAGCGCACCTTGACATGTCGCCCAAGGAGTACATCCAAACTCGTTTTTACCAAGGCCGAGATAAGGAATTAGCAAAAATGTCCACAATGTCACTCACGGATGATGAAAAAGTAGAGCAGCAGTCGCGTGGAAGCGTGTGCGAGATCCTCGGGCGCGCCGTCAAGGGAGGCGAGCTGTGTTATGAGGTGAAAAAAGTCGGCGACAGAGTGGGCGTCACGCACTGGGAACCAAAACGATTCCTCAAAGCGTCTTACGTCGTGAAGATGTGCAAAAATTACGACGAAATGATGAAAGCCATACAAAGTGGGATGGACATACGTCCTCTGACAAGTGGCGAGGTTTATTCTCATTTGCGCGATTTTGGCATATCGCAAGAGCTCGCCGACGGGAAAATTAAGCGCATGTCTGGCGGTCAGAAGTCCAGACTCGTGCTCGCGGCCGCGATGTGGACGAAGCCGCATATTATTGCATTGGATGAGCCGACAAACTACTTAGATAACGAAACGTTAGCAGCCCTGACTGCGGCGCTTAGGCGTTTCAAGGGAGGCGTGTTGACAATCAGCCACAACGCATCCTTTGTGGGAGACGTGTGCTCAGATACCTGGCGTGTATATCAAGGCAAGGTGACCTCGAGCGAGGATGAAGCTCGCGGTGTCGGTGCAAGTCGAAAAGGTGGCGCGCGACGTCGGCGTGGGGAAAAGAACGGCACCAGCGTAGATGAGTCCGGAGACGCGACGAAGACGGACGGCAAAATCGTCGAGGGTGACGTCGATCGAAGCGTCTCAGGTGTGCTCGTCTCACGTAAAACCGCACTAGACTTACGATTTGAGCAAGTTTCTATGTCCGTGAACGGTAACGAGCTCATCAAGGATTGCGTGATGGAGCTCAACGTCGGACGGCGCTACGGTTTATTAGGCCCGAATGGGTGCGGCAAGTCCATGCTTCTGGAAGCCATAGCGAAGCGCGAACTAGAAGTACCCGCACACGTTGACATATATCATCTGCGCGAAGAAGCTGAACCGAGTGAGCGAAGCGCGCTCGAGGCTGTTGTGGACCATATACGCGAAGAAGTTTCGCGCCTGCAAGCCATCGAGAGCGAAATTCTCACGACGAACGGGCCCGGCGACGAGCGCCTTCAGGGAATATACGAGCGTTTAGAGGAACTCGATCCGGTTAAATTTGAAACTACGGCGGCGGAGCTTCTCCACAATTTGGGATTCGATAAAGTCATGATGAATCGCGAAACAAAGGCGCTGTCTGGTGGTTGGCGAATGCGCGTCTCTCTCGCGCGCGCTCTTTTGGCGTCGCCGGCGTTACTTTTACTCGACGAGCCGACGAATCACTTAGATTTGAGCGCGTGCGTGTGGCTCGAAGATCATCTGTCAAAATATAAGAAGTGCCTGGTCGTGATTTCGCACTCGCAAGACTTCCTCAACGGTGTGTGCTCGCACGTCATCAGAGTCACAAACAAGACTTTGAAGTACTACACGGGCGACTTCGATACGTTTCGCGCCACGCTCGCGGCGGAAGAGGTTATTCAGCAGAAGCAGTACGAAAAAGAGCAAGCGGATATCAAACATCTGAAAGAATTCATCGCGTCTTGCGGTACCTACGCGGATAAGATGAAACAGGCGAACTCGAAACAAAAGATTCTGGACAAGATGGAAGCCGCCGGGTTGACGCCGTCGCCGACGGCGGAGAGAACTTTCGAATTCACGTTCCCAGATTGTGCCAAGCTCGCACCGCCAGTACTTCCGTTTAAGAACGTTTCCTTCCGATATCACACGGCGGATCCTTCGCTCGGTATGCTTTTAGAAAACCTGGAGTTCGGAGTGGATTGCGATTCTCGAATCGCGCTCGTCGGCCCAAACGGTGCGGGTAAGTCGACAATTCTCAAGCTCATGACGGGTGACATCGAAGCGAGCGAAGGCGAAGTCGCGCGACACCACCACCTCAGCATCGGGCGGTACCATCAGCACAGCGTCGATGTGCTGGACCCGCGCGCGTCGCCTTTGGATTTCTTCTCTGGGACGTATTATGACATGCGAAAACCGACGGACGAGTGGCGGTCGTATTTGGGCAAGTTCGGCATCAGCGGGCGTTTACAAACCAATCCCATCGCCGCGCTTTCGGATGGACAGAAATCACGTTTGGTATTCGCCATGATTTGTCTCGGTAACCCAAACATGCTTCTTCTCGACGAGCCGACGAATCACTTGGATCACGATTGCATCGACTCTCTCGCAGACGCCATCAACAAGTACAAAGGCGGTCTAGTACTCGTTAGTCACGACTTTAGATTGATCGATAAGGTGGCGAAAGAGATATGGGTGTGTGAAAACAAAAAGGTGTCCGTGTGGAAAGACTCCATTCGTTCATATAAAAAAACGTTAGAAAAGGCGTCGATTAAATAGCAAGTGAACGCGTGTTGAAATTTCATTCTAGAACTACTAGCGTACAGTACCACCATCATCGTCATCATCGTCGACTTCCCCCCGCGCTGTTGGCCGCGATCGCCGCCGTCGCTCCTAAGATCGCCAGTCCCGCCGCCGCGATCGCCCCCGCGCCGACCAATCCGTCCCTCGCCAACGCTTCTTCGCTGGCCTCGCGCAACGCCGCCGCCTGTCGACATTCTGGGTCACACTTCAGCGCCGCAAACGCCGCTTCGCGCGCGCGCTCGTAATCCCTCATCCCGTAATACGCCACGCTTCGCAAGTAATGCCCATCTCTGACCTCCATCGCGTCGCCGAATTCGACTCGCCACCTCGCCTCGAGCGTCGTCGTCTCCGCGTTCGCCCCGTTGCTCGCGCCGCGCTCGAGCATTTGCGTCCCTCGTCTCAGCTGATCCTCGACGCCGCTGTGGCACAGCGCCCACACCATGTTGAATCGCGCGCGCCGCACCTCGGCGTCGGTCGCGCGGTCGGCGTCGCGAACCACGACGTCTTTCGAGCGCGCCAAGATTCGCCCGTACTCGGCGATGGTCTCTGAGACGAACGCGACGTCGCATTGCGGGAGATCGAGCGCGCGCGGGGACGCGCCGGTGACGGCGCGCTCCACGGTGTTCGCGACGTCGCGCAGGAAGTCCATCGGAGGGCGCCGCGCGGCGTAATGCGGGGCGATGGCGGTGCTGGATTCATTCGCGGCGGCGCGGCGGGCTCGGGACTCGCCCGCGGAAGCTCTTCTCAATCGTTTCGCGTTCGGTTGTGTTGCTACATGTAACTAAAATATGGATATTTGTTTCAGATCGTAAACCACGTGGCTCGATCTCAAGGCTCGGCGGCGAGGAGCGCGGCGGATTCGGGGACGGCGTCCCGGCGCGCTCGGCGGCGATGAGCGACCGCGGCGACGAGGACGGCGATCGAGGCCAGAGCGGCGGCCGCGGCGACGACGTTTTCGGTGTGCGTCGTCAGGTGCGACGAAGCGGCGTCGCCTAGGCGAGCTTTTCGCGCGCGGTGCGCGTGACCGTGGGCTCGGTGCGCGCGGCGCTGCGCGACGCCGATGCGCGCCTCGTCCTCAACGTCATCGTCGCCCAAGCCCGGATTGAGCGTCTCGTTTCTATAGTACGTTTGCTTTTGGACTGATCCCTTCACACACGGAGCGTCAGTCGACGTCGCATCGCCAGCCTTCGTGACGACCGGGTAGACGGATTCAAAGAGAAGACCGCAAGTGCCGAACTTGTGTTCGCCGATGCGACCGCGCTCGAGCCTGAAGAATCCTTCGTCGCCCCACTCTGGGCCGTAAGAGTTTTTAATTTCCCAGTATTTGACCCCGTCGTCCGTCGTGCCCCACCCAACGACAAGTGCGGCGTGATTGATGGACTCAATACCACGACCAAGTGGCTTACAGTCATCCAACATGATGACGCCGCTGCCGTATGCCTGCAGTTTGTTTGCGTTGATGCCAACGGCGACGGGACCTCGCTCGAAGATCGCACGATAAAGCGGTTCTTCGCCGGCAACTTGCGCTAAATCACACATAGCCGGCGTATCGTAAACTTTTTTGACGGACGCGTCGCACTTGGCATCCGGATCGTCGTCTCGGTCACCTGGTACTTTCGCGTTGTAATCCGCCTTGGAGCTGATACCGCCGTATTGCCCGATCCATTCGTACGCGGTGTACATGTTCCCGGTCGAACACCCGTGATCAACAGCATCGCATGCCATGAGCTGCTTCACGCTTAACGCCGGGGCGTCGTCGCCCTTGTTTATGACTGCGATTCGGCTCGCGATGGAATCCGCGGTGACAAACGCCCAGCACGACGCGCACAAGTCCTCTTGATCGTGCACCACACCGACGACGTTTCCGTATCCATCTGGCGGCGTGCGCCACGAAAAGGCGGCCGGAATCGATGGGTCCGCATCACCCAACGGTCCACTATCGTCGACTTCTCCGTGGTCTTCGACATGTCCACGCAGCCGGTTTCGCTCGCGCCTTTGAGTGCGGTCGCGCGCGCGCTGCGAACGCTTCCGTGCCACAGCGATCTCCGCGGGCGACTTCAACGCCGCCGCCTCGTAGCCCACGCGCGCGGACGTCGAGCTAACCTCATCTTCCGAGTTCCCCAGCATCGTTTCACCAAACTGTCGCCTCGGTTTATACGTCAACACCCTCGCGGCGAATTCTTCCTCCGTGAGATCGCTAAACTTCGTCTCTTTCAACTGAAACTTGTGCGCCGAATCCGCGTTGTGCGCCTCGTATCGCACCATATTCGCGTAGTAGACTTTCTGTCTGCGCAACGACGCGGCGCACGCCGCCTCGCTCGCGTCGGCATCGCAGTAATTCTTCGCATACTTTTCAACGTAGCGTTGAAACTCGCGCTCGTGGCGCAGCCCCGGGATGACTTTGCGCGGGTCGTTCGGCGCCGCGCGCGCCGCGCGCGCCGCGCGCGCGGGTTGCGATGTGAATGCGAGCGCGGTGAGCGCGGTTGCGACCACCGCGGGCGCTGACGCACGTTCGCGCCTTCGGCCCATGACGGCGCGTCGTTCAATGATGGCGACACCTACACTATCGGTAGGGTGTTACACCACTGCGAGGGGCCTTCGACGCGCGGTGAATAAGTTTATTACATCACTCGTGTTGCGTCCGGCGCACTCACGACGAGGATCTGCGAGACGAATGACGACGACGGGACGATGTCGATCGCGCGGATCCGATCGCCGCCGCCGCGCGATCGGTATCGGTATCGCGCTCGGCGCGACGAGAAGACGGCGCCCGGCGAGCGGCTGTCGCCGCCGCGGGCGCGGAATGGCGCGGACGAAACGCAGCGGCGACGACGTCCAGGGCAAGGAATGTAAAGACCAATGAGCAACCGAACCATTGGATTCGGTTGAGCGCGTTGCTAGGGTCACGGAAGACGGAGATGACGGTGGAGAAGATTTTTCGAGTCGTCGTCACCGTGGTGAGCACGAGGACGTCGAAGTGCGTAATCGTGTAATAAATGAACACCTGTCCGACAGCGCTGGCGAGAGAGTACACGAGAACGGCTCTCGCGAGCGCAACGTGCGCCACGCACGACCGCACGCCACTCGTGAGCTGTCCAGTGGCGAAAGCAAAGCCCAAGGCGACGACGAAACCGCTCAAATTTGTGTACAACATGCTCTCGTACACGCTCGGCTTTGCGCTCGCACCGGCTCGCGGATTCAACGCCTTCGTCGTGCGCTTGACGCGATCTTGCAACCCACCCGTTACGGCATCCATGACGAGCGAAATCGCGATGAGCGACAACCCGTACGCGCTATCGTTTCCGCTCGTCTTCTTCGCGTCGGCGCCGAAATTGAAAATCGCCACGCCCAGCGTCACGAAAACCACCTGCGCGTACTGCGACGCCGTGAACGTGCGCCCACCGAGCACCATCCCCCCAACCATCACGGGCACCATCTTACACGACTTCCCGAGCACTTGCGTCGGGTACGACACGTACCGCAGCGCCTCGTTACTCGCCGCCATCGCGAGCGTCTGCGACGCCCCGCTCTGGAAAATCTCCCCTCGCGCCAATCGCGCCCCCGAGCCCCCGCACGCGCCCAGCCCGATCGCGGCCACCATCACGTTCACCAACCGCTCGCACGCGAGCACGAAGAACGTCGCCGCGAACCGCGCGCCGCCGTATCGCTTCTTGTACACGTCCTCCTGCGCGAGCGCAAAGTAACTGAACGCGACGAATATCCCCACCACCGCCACCGCGCATCGCGCCGCGCGCGCGGACATCGACGCGTCGTCGCGTCGACCGCCTCGACGCGTCGCGCGCGCGCCGCTCTCGCGCGCCGTCGGCGTCGCGCGTCGCCGACGGTGGGCGTCTTTTCACGTACTAAAAGCAGTATCACTGAAATACCTTACCCGAATGTCCGAGTACATAAAACAACGCACATATGACTTACATGGCGCTACACGCGCCTCGAACGCGCGACATCCCTCGCGACGTCGCGACCGCGGATTCGCGTCGACGCCGACGTCGGCGCCACCGCGCGACGCGCGACGCCGACGGTGCGCGACTCGACGCGAGCGCCGATCGACGCGAACCGCGCGCGCGCGCCGTCGAGTCGCGCGCGCGGCGACGACGCGACGGGACACGCGAAGGCGCGCGCCCGCGAGCGCTTATCCACGACGGACGACGGACGGCGGGAGCGACGCGCGACGGACGGCGCGCGAACGGACGAGACGCGGACGCGGTGACGACGCGCGCGACGACGCGAGCGATGGCGATGGCGACGACGACGGTCGCGCGCGCGCGGATGCGAACGGGGACGCTGGGGAGGCGGGAGACGGGACGCGCGCGGGGACGACGCGCGAACGGAGACGCGGCGACGCGCGCGGGAAGGAGGCGCGACGTCGCGTGGGTGCGGGCGATGAAAGGCGCGGGAGATGGACGACGGTGGTTCGCCGCGGACGCGGTGCAGACGGAGATGGATGACGTGGAGCTGGCGAGTCTGCTCGCGGAGACGAGCGAGGGCGCGGAGAGCGCGGCGGCGGCGAGCGAGGAGGGCAAGAGGAATAACTTTGGGTACGTTTTGGCCGCGATGGTCGTCGTCTTGCTCGCGGCGGCGGGGTTGACGTACAAGGATGAGCTGTTCGCCTCGCTGGGTGCGTTTACGGATTACATCGAGTCGCTCGGGCCGACGGGGTACGCGTTGTTTTTGATGGGATACGTCGCGCTGGAAGTCTTGGCGGTGCCGGCGTTTCCGCTCACCATGTCCGCTGGAGCGTTGTTCGGCACGTACTCGGGCACGTTGCTCGTGACGACGGCGGCGACGATCGCGGCGGCTATCGCTTTTTTGATTTCCAGATACGTCGCGCGCGACAAGGTGATGAGCCTGGCGGAAAACTATCCCAAGTTCAAGGCGATCGATAAGGCGATCGGAGAGGACAGTTTGCGCGTCGTCGCCATCATGCGTCTTTCACCGCTGATGCCGTTCGCTCTGAGCAACTATCTCTACGGCTTGACGTCGGTGAAGTTCAGGTCTTACGTCGTCGGTTCCTTTTTCGGAATGATGCCTGGAACGTTTGCGTACGTATCCGCGGGCACGGCCACGAGACAGGTCGCCGAGGGCGCGCTAGGTGGAAGTGCCGTCTTATCAACTCTCTTTGGCGTCGGTTTGGCGATCTTTAGCGCCGGGTACGTCGGGAAACTAGCAACAAAAGCAGTCGAAGAAGAAACCGGCACCTGTTTTACGGAGGACTGCACGTTGGATCAAGACAGCTTCGATGAAGACTCGACTTGATCCGCACACTCGCAACTATTATTCTCGCAGCTGCTACAAGTAATCTTTCAATATCCCGCAAACGACATGTAAAACAAGACGACGACGACAAGTGTCGATGAATTACAGCCTATCTAATCCTCAATCCTCGCGAGCGGCGCTATACCAAGTCGGACCCGCGGCGAGCGCCATTCGAATCGAGCAGCGGTGCACGCCCTTCTTGTGGTGCGCACGTACGCTTCACCATCCTCGTAACGCGAGTCACGAGCGTCACAGTCATCACAAATCCCGCGGCGACAAGAAGGGCAAGGCGGACCGCCATGGCGTCGTCGTTCGAATCGAAAAACTGCATGAACGAACGTCCTTGCTGCGCCGCCCCGCCCATAAGAGCGCGATAGTAATCCCTGCGAAACGTCGCACCCGGAACGCACTCTTGCGCGCGCGCCTCTTTCTCGTCGACGATCGGGTAAACGCTCTCGAAATACATACCGCAAGTTCCAAGCCCTTCCGCCGTCACGGGTCCGCGTTCGACGCGAAAGTAACCACCTTCACCCCAGTCCGAGCCAAAACTATTCTTCACCTCCCAGTACTTGACAACTTCACCGTTAGGCATCTTTTCTTCGCCCCAGCCCGTGAGTAAAGCGGCGTGGTTGATGGCCGTGTACATGGTCTCTGACGTATGCGGCGCTGGAGGACAATCCTTCAAGCGCAAAATACCTCTGTCGTACAACTGAAACTTCTTGTTGGCGTTGATCCCGATCGCAACCGGTGATTTAGACAACGCATGCATGAGCTCTTTCTCGCCTCCACTCAGAGAAAGCTCGCAGTAGCCGTGCACTTGCGCTACCCGCGGCCAGTCGGGTTTCTCGCTGGCCATGCACATTTGTTCTTGCACCTTCTCCAGCGTCACGCCCGGTTCAACCTTCAGCGCCGATTCAAAGTGAGGTTCGGGCCTCGTTGAAAACTCGGACGCTAAGTCATCGTTCGCATCGCCGATGGGTCCCGCGTGCGCCTGAACTTTCGAAAACCACGACTCAGGCTTCTTGCTGATGCCGTCGAGAAGGCCATTGAAATTCTTATTCGTCGCGATGCCGCCTTTTGTCTCGATCCACTCGAAAGCGGTAAACATGTTCCCCGTGGCGCATCCACTGTCATACGTGTCGCAGTTGATGAGTTCGTCCACTGCCAGTTCCTCGTGCACGGGCGTGACCTTTCTAATCACCATGAGCGACTCGAGAATATCGGTCGTCACGTACGCCCAGCAAGAGGCGCAGTCTTGCTTTTGATTATGCACGCGGCCCATGACGTTGGGAACGTCTTTCCAATTGAAACGCTTTGGAAACTCCGTTCGATCGACGTCCGATTGCCCCAACATTCCGCTCGCGAAGTGACGCGCAAAGCGCTTGGCGTTTTGATGGTGCGAGCGCAACTTGGACATCGGACGCGCGCTATACCTGAGCTGCGATGCCTGAAAATCTTCCGAGTCCACATCCGCGAATTTGTTAAGCCGCAACTTGAACGTATTCGACGGATCGGCGTTATGTTGCGCCACGATCCTCTGATTACGTCGGAAACTCGCCTCGGCGCGACTCAACGTCGCCTCGCACGCGCGCACGTCTTGCGCCGCCTCCCCCTCCCTTCGACTGCAGTACGTCCGCTTACTCTTCCCGTGCAATCGCATGTAATGCTCAAACTCCGTCATCGTCATCTCGAAACCATCGCTCGCGTCTTTCGCGCCGTCCGGCGCCGCCCCGAGCGCCGCCCGCTCGCCCTCCGATCGAAAGTGCACTCGCTTCGCGTTCAAACTCGCCATCCCGCGCGCCGCGCCCCACCGCGCGTCGCGCTCGATCCCAAGCGCCGCTTCCGCGACGCCGCCTCCACCGCTCTCGCTCGATTCCGCGCCGTCGTCCGCGCCGACGCGCGCGAAGCGAGCGACGACGCACGCCAACACCATCAGCACGTCGCGTCGCAGCAGTCGTCGCGTCGCGCCCCTTTTCGCGCGGTCCTCGCGCGTCGTCGTCGTCTCGCCGTCGCGCGTCGACGCGCGCGCGTCGCGCGCGTCGCGCGCGTCCGCGTCGGCGCGCGCGGCCGCCGTCGCCATCGCGCGCGCGTCGCCGAGTCGCGCCGGTCGCGGGATGGGATGGTGTTGGCGCGCGGACGGACCGCCCGCGGGAAAATCGCGATCGATAAATGGGCCGATCGGATGCTCGAATGCGCGAAATCGCGGCGCGCGAATCCGAGGCTCGAACGGGACGCGACGCGACGCGACGCGACGCGATCGGCCGCACACCGCGGCGCGCGACGAGGACGCGCGCGCGGACGGAAGCGCGATGAGCGCGGCGGAGAGAACGCCGATGCTCGGCGCGCGGCGCGATGGCGCGACGCGAGGGAGAGAGGCGGGAGAATCGCGACGAGGACGAGGACGGGGCGCGTGGGTCGATCATCGACGCGCGTTCGCGGCGCTCGTGGGCGTCGTGGGAGTGGTCTTGGCCGTCGTCGCGCGACGGGGGGACGCGGGCGCGCGGTCGGTGGCGTCGGACGCGATGATGGGGGCGACGGAAGGTGGAACGACGGGCGGCGAGTCGCTCCGCCTCCGAGAGGGTGTTGACGCGGCGGACGAAGGAGCGCGGACGTTTGAGCGCGCGAGGACGATCGATGGGGCGCGAAGCGCGAGCGAGACGAGCGGGACGGTCGACTTAGACGCCCTGAATGAACGGCTGTCGGGATCGGTGTGGGACTTTAACGAGGCGAGACCGAGGACGGCGGCGGAGAAGACGGCGGCGGGGACGCGCGAGGCGCGGCCGCTTCCGGCATTAGGGCAGACCACACGCGGTGGGCGCGCGAACAGAGACGTAGCGGAAGGTGAATCGCGCTCGTCGTCTTATTCGAAGCAAAGCGAAATGAACAGAGCGGGGACGGTACAGCCGGGCTTGGCGTTGACGGACGAGGCGATTTACGATCCCGCGTTTGTCGACGATGAGTACGAGCACGGCAAGCGGTCGGGACGAGAGCTGGTGAAGAGATTTTTAAACCCGCCGATGTTGAACACGACATGGGACACCGGTCGAATGCGTCGGCTCGGGCGTACCCTGTACCTCGACGGCAAACCATGGTTGATGCGCGCGGTGTGTTACTCCCCCGTGCCGGTCGGATGGGACCCAGATTGGTTTGAGCCGTATGGTGACTTTTTTACGAATGACTACGCGGGTATATTTGAGCGCGACATACCTCTCATGGCTGCTGCGGGCGTGAACACGATGCGCATCTACACGTTGAAGTTTTCCAAGCGGCATAGGCAATTCTTTGATTTGGCGCACCAGTACAACATATCAATTCTCGTCGGCTATGACTTTGAAGACGGTACGAAAAGCTTCTTTAACACCGCAGAGACGATGGAGAATACGCAAGCTGAACTACGCAAACTTGTACGATCGGCGAAGCATCCGGCCGTGGTCGGTTGGATTGTCGGCAACGAGTTGAACGGCCCGTGGAATTTGTACGTGTGTGATAGCGATTTGGCCGAAAACTTTGGGGTAGGCGGATGTCAGTTTGACGATTCGATCGAAAAGCTGATGAAGTCGATCAACATGCTCTGCGGGATGGTCCGATCAGAAAACATGCTCTGCGGCACAGCCATAGCGAACGTAAATTTGCCAAAGACTAAGCAGCATCTGGTGGGACGCCAGCTGTGGGGAGCTTTGAGTTGGATAAAGTTAGCCGATCGGTACATGGATCAAATCGACTTTTGGGGCGTTAACTTGTACACGCGGCGTTACTTTTCTCCAATGGGACTGTTTCAGCGATACCATCTGGTGAGCAAACGTCCGTTTTTGATTACGGAGTATGGGGTTGATGCCTTTAGCCTCAATCCAGAACTGGATGGTCTCAACGGGTACGACACGATGGGGACCGAGGATGAGGTTTCACAGGCAGATTGGCTCTCTACGATGGTAGAAGATATAGAGCGACACTCCACGGCGTGCAAATCGGGTTGCGGAGTTAGATTTACGTCCGGGGGGGCCATCATGGCTTGGGTCGACGAATACTGGAAAGGCAAAGCAGTGACTCCTGTGCCAACCAACGACGAGCGCATTCCAACGATCACGCGAGTATGCCCATCGCTGAAAGAATATTTACATTCTCCGTGTGGATACATGTCCCCGACGCAGCCTGACTTGTATGTGTCCGAGGAGTGGTTCGGAGTGATGGCGGTGAAGAAGAAGTGTAGCATAAACAAAGTGGACCTACTGCGACCAAGAGCTGCTTATTACATGCTGAAGCTGCTTTGGAAGGACGGGGGGAGCTGTACTATATTCCACGGACAAGATAATCAGCCAGCCTACAATATCGACATGTATCCAGACTGCTCGAAATTTATGAAAAGTTATCACAACAGGACGATGCACTTGTTCATGCGCGCCGAGGCGGAGGCATTCCACGGAATCAAGCTCAATCCGAACGAGCCGACACCGATTTATGCGCACTTCGAGAACTTTAGTGCAATCTTGACGCATCCAAAGGGGTTGATCAACCCGGTTTCGACAGCATTGCAAAGCACTTTTTTGACCTGTCACCACATGCGACAGATTCATCGCAAAAATAACAGAGCGTGTCCGGAGCCGCCGACAATATTTACAGAGTTGGAGACGTACATAGAAGATCAAAAAGAGCGATTTGAGCAACCTGGGGACACGAGTTGCCCCGACCGCGAAACCGTCGATGCCTTAAAACTTGAGGTTGAACTCTTGACGGTGGTATACCTAGCGATCATCTTGTACTTGGGCATTGCTCTCGCCATTCGTTGGCGTATAACGCGTCGATACGTGCGAGATGCATTAGTCTCTCTTTCTCGATCGAATTTCTTGATCGTTCGACTGTTTATTGCGGACGATCGCGCGACGGCGGATATCCAGAAACGAGCTGTACGCGCGTTGGGTACGCCTTCCAAAGCGTCTCGGCAACTCGTCGGTGAACTCAGCAAAGAATCTCCACCTGTCGAATTCGAAGAAGATTCTCTCACTCGTCTTGGCCCGGAGCCATCGGGAGCAAGCTCCATCGAGCGTGATATTGAGCAGTGGAAAACTAGGCTTGCGCCCATCGCGCAAAGTCTCGGTGATTTATTTGGATTCCAAAACGGTAGCGAAGGCGTCGCAAGCATACGAGAAAGCTGCATCGATAAGTGCGCGATGCTTCTTTGGAACACGTCTCAACTCCAAGACGCGCCGAGCTCGAACAAATCAGACTGGGCCGCGCAGGCTCTTCATCAGAAAACGTTTGCGAGTTATAAGCGATACATGAGTTACACTGGCATAGATTTTTCTCCGCGTGGAACTGAGACGCTGGCGTCTTCGATGTTGAAGGGAAGCACTGATGCGAAGCTATGCCAGCTTGTACTGTTCGAGCTCATTTACCAAGAGTCTGCCAATTTGAGGTTTATGCCAGAGTTTATGATGTTTGTATTTCACATCATGGCGGCGGCTGTCGTGAACCGAGGCACCATGTGTTCGGCTGTACCCGACTCCGGTTTGGCTTTTGAAGCGGATGATTTTCTCACCTCAATTGTGAGACCGCTATACAATTTCCTCGCATTGCACATGAAAAGTGCTGCTCCTTTGCATCTTCGCATGGGTTACGATGATATGAATGAAACATTTATTGATGTCTCAAAGTTGAAGCGTATGCTGAACATAGACGCTGAGATGGGCACAAGCTCGTATGCTAAATTCAGGCATTTTGTGCGCACTGCGGGAGCCGCTAAGGAGAAAGATCAGAGTTTGAGCGTTGTTTTCAGAAAAACTTACAGAGAACATTTGGGTTGGATGACGATGTATGTCAACTTCCATCGCATTTTCGCGCTCCTGTCGTTGATGATGCACGTTATGATTGTGCACGCATTTGTGAAATTTGCAGAACCGGCAATGTACTCGACGACGGCGCTGACGGCAGCCGTATTTGACCTGATCATCGAGTCGAGAGTCATTTTCTTCGACCGAATTGCGTTGTTCCATAGTCGAGTAGAATCAGTCGGACGCGCCGCTTTCGCTATAGTAGTTCTGCTACTCGGGATGGCTTGTGCCACTGACTTCATCAATGTGAAGACGTTTGCTGCAGTCGGTTTCCCCTACGCTGTGCTGGTTTTGGCCAATATCTCTGGCTACCAACTCACTTCCGGTGACAAAACGGACAGATATTTCACAGAGAAGGTGAACAATCCCATATCAAGCAAAGACCGACGGTCGTATATCATCTTCTGGGTCGTCACCTTTACGTTGAAGTTGACCCTCGATTATATTTTGATGGTCAACCCCCTCATCGCACCAACGAAAGCGATTCTGGAACTCGATCTGTACTGCTGGAATTATAACTTCGCAGGGGCTGACTGTGATGCGTACGACCATAACGAGCTCCTCTCTCCACAGCTAATCGAAATGACTCGTTTGGCGAGACGATATGGATTCAAGGCGCTCATGTTATTCGAGCGATGGATGCCGAATGTATTGCTGTACTTTGGTAACACGTTCTTCTACTTCATCACGACGCTTGGCGTCGCTAGCGCATACAAGCGCTACAAGAACACAGGTATTGCCAGCGGGTGGGCACGCACAGTTCTTGATATGCCGCAAAACGTGGATTTATTTGCGGAAAAAGTTTTGACGTCTTCTCCCAAGCCGGAACCACCTTCGGACTCTTCAACAGCATTGTGTTCAGAAAGCGTTTCGGATGCCTGGTTCTCTTTCGCGAAAGCATGGAACGAGATCGTGAAGTCGACGCGCTCAAGAGACCTCTTGAGTAACGAAGAGACCGATCTTCTTTTGTTCCGTATCCTGGATGGACCCACGAGCGAGAGCTTCTTCGGCTCTCGGTACGTCGTTTTCCCTATCATGCTCAGTGGCTCTTTGTTTAGTGGAATTGGCGTTCAGCGCAATGAAAAGATGCGGTTTGCGTTTTCGTCATCCGTGATTGCGCAATCGATTGACTTGCTCGCTTTCATCGCTACCTGTGTCCTCGGAGTTGTCGACGCCAGAGACCGTGTGCAGTTTGTAGAATTGCTCAAGTCTCTCGTTGACCTCATGTCGCTGAGCTTGAGTGAGCATTCCCATGCGATAAAATGGCTCGGGTCGCTGCGCGAGCAATCGGCGGGACTATTGAAGCTGTTGCGAGTTCGTGAAGATGACGAAAGTGCGTTTGATACCAGTCGAATTCGCTCGCAGATGGAAAATTTGCTCAAACTCATCAGCACTGAGATCGCAAAGGACCGCGAGAATGAGCGCGCAACGCACAAAGAAACGAACGTACTCTTGGTTAAAACGTGCGAGAAGCTTCAGCAAATCATGGATTTTAATGCTCTCGATTCGTCATCAGCCAAAATTCGAAGTGCGGCGTCCTCCAAGGCTGGATCGTACGTCATCAAACAAATGGATCTGATGCTCTCTACGGCGAACCCCGCGGCCGAACCTTCTTTGGACGAAGCGAAAGACATCTTTCGATTTTTCGTGTCAAGCCTCGGCGATCCTGCAATGAAGAAACCAATGACTGTTCGTCAGATGCCGATGCTGACGACGCTAACTCCGGTTTACACCGAAGAAATTCGCACTTCGTTGGACACGTTGACATCAACAATCGATGGCGAATCCGTCACGGGATTTCGCTTCATGGTCAGCATGGCACCGTCTTCGTGGGAAAACATGATCGAGCGCACTGGTGTGAAGGTGAAAGACTCAAACTACGAGCACTTTTTTGATCGCGCGATGTTGGACAAGAACACTGCTTTGTCCACATTCACCGATGAGGAAAAACGTCTGAGTGAAGAAACCATGAACTGGGCGAGCGGCGAAGGTCAAACTTTATATCGTACGGTGAGAGGCTTTGCCTCTTACATCGATGCCCTACGATTATTGGCACGTCTGGAAGGCGTCCCTGAAGATGAGATTGAACCATTGGTTCGTGCAAAGTTCGAGCACGTCCTGTGTTGCCAAGTCTACAACTCACCGGGATATACGATGAACGGTGAAGTGGAGGCGCTCGTGGAACAATTCCCGCATGTCACGGTAAATTATGTCGAACAACCGAGTGGCGACAATGATAACTTCGCAATTGCAAAGCTCAGTCGCGGCGCAGACGGAAAGTTCAAGCGAACGCATCGTGTTCAACTTCCTGGGCATCCAATTGTTGGCGAAGGCAAGCCCGAAAACCAAAACATGGGATTGGTCTGGTCGCGTGGCATGTATGTGCAAACGATTGATATGAACCAAGATGCACATCTCGCAGAAGGGTTAAAACTTCGTAACGTTCTGAGGTTGTATGGATCCGACGAAGACATAGTGCTCATCGGCTTTACCGAACAACTGATTTCTGGGCGTCAGGGGTCAGTGTCGAGTTTTGCGGCCACTTCTGAGACGGTCTTTGGGACTTTGTTGCAGCGTTTCATGACGAACCCTCTTCGTGTCCGCCTGCACTACGGCCACCCTGACATATGGGATGGTGCATTCATCCGCTCAAGTGGTGGAGTCTCTAAGGCTTCTCGAAGACTGCACTTGTCAGAGGACGTGTACGGAGGTATGAATGTCGTGCAACGGGGTGGCAAAATCGAGTACGTGAACTTTACCACCTGTGGCAAGGGACGAGAAGTTTCATTCGATGGTAACAACCAATTCAATAAAAAAATCGCTACTGGGAACGGTATGCAGCTTATCTCGCGTGACTTTCATAGACTTTCAAAGAGCATGGACATTTTCCGCTGCTTGAGCTTTTTCCAGTCGTCGGTTGGGTTATTCTACACAGAATTCATGCTGTTTACATCCATGGCCGCCTTTGTCTTGTGTAAGACAATGATCGCAATGTTTAGCATTGAAACGTATTACACAACTGGCGATGCCTTCGATAACGTCGGTTTCCACCAAGAAATTGGCCTTGAAACACTGTATCCATCGCAATGGATGCTTCAAGCGAGCTTGGTGATGGCCTGGCCTGGTATGTTGCACGGTTGGATCACCGGTGGTTTAGTAAAGATGGTCAAAGATACCTATCACGGTATCGTTACGGGATCGTTTGTGTACCACATGTTCATCGCCAAATCGAGAGGCTCTGCTATCGATGCTTCGATCACCTCTGGCGAAGCGTCGTACCGCGGTACCAAACGCAGTATGAGTATGAACGCCTCTTTTTCCGACCTTTACATGCAGTACGCGGTTTCACACATCATTCCATCGATGTCGACTTTAGCGATGACTCTTCTGCTCACAGAACTATCTACGTTCAGCGCAAAGTACGTCTTTGTGACGACAACTTGGCATGTATGGATCGCCGTCATTCTTTGGATGTTTTCACCTTGGTTCTTTCATCCACAGAGTTTCAAGGAGGGTATCCCCGCGATAAACTTCACTTCTTGGCTATTCTGGCTTGATCCCTTTAAACTTGGCAATCAAGGAGCAGTCAATCAAGATGGCACTTGGTGGATGTGGCAGGCCAAGCGTATGAAGTCACTACGCGCCATGCCGAGACATCTCAAGATGGAGTACATCACGTTCCGCATTCTCCCTGTCCCACTCATCCTTATGGTGTGTAGTACGGCGGCAGTCCGTGTGAGCGATTTCGACGAGTTTCCGGCTGTACGAGGCGTCGTCGTTGTCACTGCAGGTATCGCCGGATTGTTGCTCACCGGAGTCTATTTCATGAGTACGTCGCCGTCGTTCTTCTGGCCGCAGCGCGTAATCGCAATCGGGGAAAGACTGGGTCTCACATCCAGCGAGGTCGGTAAACGCAGCGTCATCTTGATGTACAATATGTGCGTCCGAGTCTTTTTGGTTGTGTTCCACATGAAGCTCTGCGGACGTTTATTCAGCGAAACGCTCGATACTGAACAGCGCCAGAACAAAATCGTTTTCGCCTTGGCGGCATTCTGCACGGTGCACTGTGTCGTTCATATATCCTCACTGATCTCCGATATTCCACTGCCTATGTTCAAGCACATAGCTCGAACGATGCGCATCTTCAGTGACTTTTGCTTCCGAGATGTGGATGAGGTGATCGGATTGGCTCTGCATATTTGCCTCGCTCTGCTGTCCCTCGTGCCAATTTCTTACGTTCACGCAAAGATGTTGTTCAACAGAGCATATGCATCTGTGCTAGGCGTCGAAATGCGCCGCCGCACTTTGGTGACGACAATCAATCGGGCGATGACGTCGCGTTCGGTAAAAACTTGGTTTCTGTCGTCCAGAGTTTTCATCCGGAAGGTCCTCGGCCTGAAATCGACGCCTGTTCGCTATGCTAGACCGATGCCGAGCACCATCCCGGATATGAAGGAAGATTTGACATCAGTGGGTGACATGACGGCCAACAAAAACGAGAGAGTCACCGAAATCAAACGTAGGATCGAGCCTATTGCTTCACACCTCGCGGATATGTTCGGTTTCCAGAAGAGCGCGAAGGACTCTACATTCACGAATGAGGAAGTCGACGTCCCGTCAAACCTCGCAAACAGCGTTGACAGTTTATCCGTCTGGCTTGAGCAATTACTCACACAAAAAGAAGATGTATCGAGTTACTCAACCGATTACTTGGATCGATACTGGAACGATGTTGTACACGAACTTCACGCGCATTTATTCCAGAACTACAACAACTGGGGCGCGTACACTGGCATGGTGGACTCCGTCGCTTCGCACGCAAAACGCATCGCTCGTGACGATGATCAGGATTCTAGAGAAATGCTACTTTCGGTGTACATGTCTGACGCAAACGAACTCTGGACGCGTGCAAGTCGCGAACAATCCGTCGCGGTCGAATTGAACGCAAAGCTTCACCACCTGTGCCTTTGGTTTTTGATATACGGGGAATGTGCCAATCTCCGCCACATGAGTGAATGTCTCTGTTTCATCTTTCACGCGGCACTTTGCTCACTTACGCTTGACGATAGGCTTCCCGGTGAAGGCGAAGAGCGCATCATGTGCAAACCCGTATCCGCAGACGTCATGCCTTACGGTGAAAAGGATTTCCTTCGCACCGTGATCACTCCGATTTACACCTTCTTAAAGCGAGAAATTTCTGATCGTGCCTCTGCGCCCATTTCGGAGCGCGTCATGTACGACGATGTCAACGAATTTTTCTGGCAATACGACAGATTGGTGCGACTTCTCCCGCCGGAAGAAGAACCCGACCGCGGCGAAGAAGAAACTGATTACGTTGGCGTACCTCGAAACATGAAAAATCTTTCTAGAGATGCCAGAATGTACGAGCACCTGCGTTCATTCATGTCGCGCGCGATGGCTTCAGGCGATTCCTCAGCCGTTCTCACCAATGTTTTTTTCAAAACGCATCGTGAAACCTCAGGTTGGTTGAGCATGTTCGTCAACTTTCATTCCATCATCTTGTTCCACGCCGTCGCATTCCATTTATCGACCGCTTACGTGTTCGCGCACGGTTGGAATTGGTCGTACCTCTCGACGTCGATGGTGACGCATGCGTTGCTAAAGTTTGGACAGGAAGTCGCGGTAATCCGGTTCCGTAACATTTCGCAAGAGTCTTTTGGCGACTGGATGGTCACCGCGACAAGAGCTGGAATGTTTATATCGGTGCCAATGTTTTACGTGCTGGAGCGTTCGCTTCGCGCCGATAACAGTACGAAGTACTTTGAAGGTTTGGCGGCGGTGTACGCACTCGCAAACAGTGGCCTGATGTCCTCTATGGTTCGGCGCCAGCCATTTGTTGGCTCGCCGACGCAAATGGCGACGCCTGTCCGCGAGCGCATTATTTACACTCTTTTCTGGCTCGTCGTGCTCTCCACAAAGATTGTGTTTGGTCACTTCCTCCTCATCACTCCTCTGCGCGAGGCGGTGAATGCGCTGAAGAAAGGGGATCTGTGCTGGAACAAAGAGAGCGATGAGTACACTTCGTGCATCAACCTCGAAGGCGATGCGCTCGTCCAAGCGTTGAAGTTTAAGCCAAAAGTCACGTACTTTACCGAGCTTACAAAAGACGACGACGACTACGAAGAAAGCGATATCAATCTCGCTTACTACGAGCCCATTCCCGAGCGCCGGAGAAGTTTGCTATTTTCGCACGCCGGTGGTGGCGATTTCACTGGCGCATCTTGGGGAGACGAAAGTCAGTTTTCGATCGCTTATGACGTGAACTATTCCGTTGATCCATACAACGGTCAATATCGGGGATGGAGTAGCGCTGCTGCTAGTCCTTCATCGATGCCACATTCTAGGTTGGAGTCTACGGTATCTGACATCGTGGACGCTGCGTCGAATGTCGTGAGCAGTGCAATCGGCGGCAAAAAGCTCAGCCTTCCAGCCCTCGGTTATATTGGTGAAGAAATTGAAGGTCAATTACCGGAAGCATACTACGACGTGCACGCGTCTGAATTTTTGATGACTGTCATGGTAATCGCGCGGATGCTTCCAGCCGTGGCGACGTACTTTTGCGATACGTTTTTGTGGTACACGTGCTACGCATCAGTCTTCACAATTTTCCTTCAGTGGAGAGGAAAAGTGTCGCACGCTCAACGATGGGCGAACTTTTTGAGAGACTTTCAACAGATTCCAAATCTATTCTGCGAAAAAGTCTTGAATAAGTCGTGGCCAAAGCCAGTCATTTTGACAGGCGATGCCACCACGAGTGGTAACGCTTCCGGCGATAGCGACGATGATGCATTTGGTGCCAAAGAACAAAGACTACGTTCGGGCGGTGGCTACGGTGGCGGCGATCTTCACGAAGGTTTACTTGATTCTGTTGCGCTAACCGTTGTAGAAGATGAGGTCCTTATGGAGTCTGGTGTAAAGACCGCCGCTGCAAATCCAGCTGACTTCTTACCGGAGGCGATGGATGTCAAATGGCAACACTTTTCGCGTGGGTGGAATTCGATTGTCGATTCGTTGCGCGCACGTGACCACATCACAAACAAGGAGTGTACCGACTTGAAGTTTGTTTTCCTCCAGGGTCGTGATATTGAGCAAATATTTGACGCCCCGGAGTACATCATACTGCCCCCGATGCTCACCTCTTCAGTCTTCTCGAGGGCAAACTTCAATACTGGGACAATGGCGCAGTACCCTTCTTTCGGCACGACGCTGATCCAAACCAAGGATTTGCTTTGTGTGGTGATGACTGAAGTGCTTCGAGTCGTCTCCCCCGGCGATTCTTCGCTTTTGATGCGGGTCATAACCGACTTAGCCGCGATAGAGGGGGAGCAAATGTCTCAACGTCGCCGCGACGACGTCGGTGGCTATATTCAACTCCGTGACTCCATCATCAAGCTTCTCTTAACGTTGCAAGCGATGAGTGCGTCGACTGATGCGACTCCCATAATCGAAGATTATGAAGATCAAGATGTTGAAGGTTCAGAGACTGAAAGTGATGATGAAGAGGCGCAACTCCTTCTTCTCGGCGATACAGCCGGCGCCGAAAGAGCTCGATTGAGGAAGGAGCAACGAACAAAACGGCGACAACTCAGGGCTATCCGCGAGAAGGAAAAAAATCGCCAGAAACAAATGGTCGAGGCAATCAATCTCGAGATGAAATTTGGCTGTACCGGTATTATTCCCAAAGAGAAACGCAAAAAGATGAAGGAAAAGAGCGGTCTGTTGCGCGGATGCTTCGTCGTTCAAGAAAACTGGGACGAAATGAGCGCAGAGCAACGAGCTCTCCTGGACGAAAGCGAAGAGCGACCGAACATTCGTAAACGTTGGCGAAGAGGTCGCCGAAAGCTCATCAAGTGGTCGAATATCCAAACTGATGCAGATATCGACGCGCAATCGAGCACGCTCGCTGAAGCGTTACACGAAATACTTCTCGCGGTTCGGAAGATCTGTTCGTTTGCCATGGAAAACGATGGTCGTTGGTCGAACGCAAACAATCAGAGAAAGTATCGTGTGTCGCAGCTTTATTCGCAACTTCTTGAAATGGTGCGCATCGATGCGCTGCGTGACACTGAGCATGTGCGAGTAGTGTCCGCCTCCGCGACGCTGGTAAACAACCGGAAGATTGTCGATTGTTTGTTGAATTCAATGAACAACATCAATCCTGGTGGTGAGCCGCGTAATCTCGAAGCTCGTCGGCAACTTATGTTTTTTGCCAATTCTCTGAGCTTTGCGACGCTGAAAATGCCCACCAAGTTGCGTAACATGCGTGCGTGGACTGCGTTCACGCCTTATTACGCTGAAGAGGTTTCTTACGTGAAGGATGAATTGATAAAGCCTCTTGAAGATCAAAAGACGCTGCTGTCCATCATCCAAGCAACGTATCCAGATGAGTACGAAAACTTCAAAGAGCGCGTTGGGGCCTTGGCGTGCGACGACGCCACAGTGACTGAGAAGTACTGGGAAGAACTCCGCATCTGGACGAGCGACCATACGCAGTCGCTCAGTCGCTGCGTGCGTGGTGTCTGCAGTTATGGGGCAGCGTTGCGCTTTCTTGCGCGAGCGGAAGGGTACGACGAAGATGAGATTGAGACATTGGTCTGCGACAAGTTCGAATATCTCGTGTCTTGCCAAGTGTACGGAAATATGCTGAATGCTCCACAAGGTTCCGCTGATAGACAGAAAGCGGAGGATATAAACGAGCTCATCTTGAATCATCCAGAGCTTCGAGTGTGCTTCGTGCAGACAAAGTCTGACACAAACGACACGTTCGCTTCGTGTCTCGTCGGATGCGATCGAGAAAATAGAACGTTATCTCTCGCGTGCAAGGTAGAATTACCAGGAAATCCAATAATTGGAGAAGGAAAACCTGAAAACCAAAACCACGCCGTCATTTTCAGCAGAGGTGCTTACCTGCAAACGCTGGACATGAATCAAGATGGCTACTTCCCGGAGGCGTTGAAGATGCGAAACTTGCTCGATGTTTTCTCTGAGGACGTTGTCCTCGTCGGCTTTCCTGAGGTGATATTTAGTGAGACTACGGGCGCCGTCGCACAGTTCGCGGCGATTTCAGAGTTCATTTTCCAAACGTTTCAACGTTTCATGACGTGGCCACTCATGGTGCGCTTCCACTACGGTCACCCCGACGTGTGGGACAAGGCATTCACCATGACAAATGGTGGCGTGTCTAAGGCCTCAAAGATGATCCACGTCGCCGAGGATTTCTTCGGTGGCGTGAACGCGATCGTTCGTGGCGGCCGAGTGTTATTTGAAGAGTTCATCGAGGTGGGTAAAGGAAGAGATATGGGTTTTACATCCGTAAATGGTTTCGAACAAAAGATTTCAGGCTCTGCGGGGACAATCTCAATGTCTCGTGACGTTTACAGACTACACCGCTCGATGGACTTTTTCAGAATGATGTCTATGTACTTTAGTGGCCCAGGCTTCTTCATTAGCGTTATGCAGACGGCTTGGTGTGTTTATTTGTACATTCTAGTGCACGCCGGGCTCGCGATTGCAGATCTTGAAATCTATCGTGTCTATCGTTATTTCAAAATGACAGAGACACAAACAACACTGTCGCTGTCTAAAGAAGAAGGTGGTTATTACAACTCCATTTATGCGATCCAGCTAGGATTACTAACAGTCCTACCTCTCTTCTTGAAGATGGTGATGGATAGAGGATTGCGCGATGGTATCGAATACACCGCCTCGTCACTTGTTCGTGGTTCGTGGGCGTTCAACATTTTTGCCATGACGACGAAAGGTTACAATTACATGGTTGGTCTCCTTTTCGGTAAAGCGCAGTATATCGCTACCGAGCGGGGTTTTGTGCTACAAAATGCGAACATGGTGGTACTTTACGGCTTGTACGCCAAGTCTCACCTGTACTTTGGTATGGAAGTGTTGCTTCTTTTACTGTTGTTTCACGCGAACACGGTGCTTCCAAAATCACTGCTGTACTCTTGGTCGGTTTGGAGCTTTGGTATCTGCATCATCATAACGCCCTGGTGGTTTTCGCCACAAAGCACGAACACTTACTGGATGCGAAATAGCTGGAACGATTGGCGAGACTGGCTCGATGGTACTTTCGACAAGCCCAAAATCGCGAATGGTTCCTGGAAAGAGTGGCACTCGACGATGAACACCAACTATCGAAACAGAATTGGTTTATTCAACAAAGCGGGCGTCTTATTCATGAGTAGTTTCGGACGTGTCATCCTCTTGCTTGTTGTGATTGGTTCTCTGCACGGCAGCGCGCTATACACAGGGCTGACGCAAATGGAACAGTTCAGCGTGAACTCGGGTCGCATCGCCGCTGCGACGATTGCAATGGGCTTCGTCGTGTTCTTGTACACATCTGCGATGAACTCAGTGGTATTCGCACGCGACGCGTGGTTACAATTCCCCGACAAACTGTGGAAAATTAGCGTGTATCGCGGACTGGTACGTCTGGGACTCTTCCTCGTCTGGAATGGGTTGTACTTTTTCGCTTTGCACGTCGAAACCGGCAGCAACAGCTTGTTCCGCACGTGGTTCATGACTGGGCTCGGCGCTTGGTGCGTCGTGGCGATATTCATCGAGGCGTGCTCCTTCGTGAGTGACAAGAGTATCATTACTTTCGGTGAAAGCTGGCTCCCGATGAAAACAGTGGATGGCGAACCGGAACCTCGAGGAAACGGTGTGCGTCGCGCGTTGCAACCATTTGTGTACCGCGCGCGACGCGGCTTGGCCGCAGCGCGAGGGTTTTCAGACTTCTGGTACAAAGAGATGGACAAGTTCTTCGGTTTAATAATCTTTACTATATTGTTCTTCATGTCGCTGCTGCCCGTGGCGACGATGCAGACTGTCCTCATCTGGAACGAGGCGTTCAGTGACATCCTCGCAAAGAGAATTGGAGTGCAGGATACCGTGTCTTCGATTTTAGATTAGCGGAAGACTTCGATAACCGTAGCGCGGTGGTCGAGGTCTCACATAGCGTACTTCAAACTGTAAATTGATATTAGAACTTTAGTCAGCCTTCTTCGCCGGAACCGGCAGCCGTTCGTCGCCGCCGCGCAGGGCCGAAGCGACGTACAAGAGCAAAACTACATTCACCGCCACGATCGCAAACATCCCCGCACACGTCGCTCGTCCACTCTCAGTCGCTAAAAATGTCGCTCCGTATCTCTCGTACGCCGCCGGACACGTCGTCCGCAGCGTCGTTTTATACGTCGCGTACGGCACCGCCGCGAGCGCCGCCGTAAACCACCCCAACCGCCGCAGCGCCGCGCGTTCGTTCGCGCTCGCCCGCCGCTCGCCCTCACCGTCCGGCATCGTCCGACGCGTTCGCGCGCGTCGACGCCGCTATCCGCCGTGGATCGCGCGCTCGTAAAACACGAACACGACGAGCGCCAACACGCACGCGAAGCCGCCGACCAGAATCGCGAATTCGCGCTGCGAATCCTTCTCCCTCGCGCGCCCGCGCGCCCGCGCGTGCGCGCTCGTCCGCGCCCGCGCGCTCGTCGGCGCGAATTCCTCGTCCGCCGGCGCCGCGGCGTCTAAACCGACGAGCTCGCGGTGCGCGCGTCGTCGTCGCGCGCCCATTGATGCAGCGCGGCACTTCGCGCTCGCGCGCCTTCGCCGACGATGTCCGACGACGACGAGGTGTGCACGCGAACCGCGACGGCGAGCGACGGCGAGGGGACGCGCGCGGGAGAGAGCGGCGCGATCGCGGCGCTGGGCGAGACGAAGACGTCGAGGCTGATGGAATTGGAAGCGCGACTCGCGGAGAAAGATTTCATAATGGAACCGAGCGCGATCGATGACGTGCGCGCGTACGTCTCCGCGGGAGGCGCGCCGAGCACGGCGATAGAGCTGCTGAGCGAGAATTACCGAGGGTACGCGGCGATGACGACGCTGGCGGTGCACTGGTTGAAGGTGACGGCGCCGCCGAGACGGGGCGCGAACACGTCGCCGATCAAGGTGAGCGCGGCGGTAGAGACGCGAGGCATCGATAATGGCGACGGTGACGCGACGAGAACACCGACTGGAGGGATATTGACCAGCGGAGCGGGGAAAGGGACGCCGCGGGAGCGCGCGGCGACGATGGAGACGGAGGCGCGATTCGATGAAATGTATTTTTTGGAGGCGCTCGTGAGAGAGAAATTCGACGCGAATAAGGCGGACGCGGTGTTCCAGGGACGACCGCCGGCGTGGTTGGATGGGCTGTTCAAGAGCGAGCGCGGGCGGGCGGTGTTGTTTTCTTTGGCGGAGAGTAATCCAAACTGTTTATTGATTTCGTGCGCGATTCAGCACGCGTGGCAGCGCGGCATGCGACACGAAGTGCGCGCGCTCGGACCTGCGGCGGCGGCGTATTTTAGCATCTTTCACGAACTTCTCGCCGATCACGTCAAGGGAATCATCGAAGCCGGTGATGACGACGAGCGACGAATGGACTTTGAAGAGCGGTTGAAGAGCATGTGCTGTCAGTCCATAGGCACGTACGTCTTTGGCCAGCTCATGCTCGCGACTTTAGGGCGAGACACGGACAAGGCGACGACCAAGAGTTCACAGGCGATCGCGGCGCGATTGTCGGAAGAGATTGAAGAGGCGGCAGCGAGCTTGCACGGTGCCGCAACGGTTCGCCGTCTGGCGCCTTGGCTCGCGGCGTCCGCGGCTGACGCTACGGCCAAGTACGCCACGGCTGATTTGCTCAGCTCGCGTCCAGTGGGCACGAACACGTCATCGGTTGGGCAAATACGCGACAGTGGGGCACTCGCGGCTGGGGACTTGAAAAAGCTGCTCGACTTGTACGTGTCGAGCGACGTCAAGAAGAAGCCGTCGGTGGCGCCGCTTCGGCACCCCGACGTCCTTTACAACCTCATTTCGGAAGCTTTTAAATGGACAGTTGACTCGGGCGCGAATCGTTTACGCAGCGAGTGTTTCGAGCTGATCGCTTTAGCCGCAAGCGATGACGAGACGAGCGTGGATGAAGTAAAAGCGGCGTTGACTGAAGCCGTGGCAATCGTCGAAAACGCGAAGCGGGGCGAGATGCCAGAGCAGACGAGTGTCGATAAAGTGTTCGCTATCCCGTGCGCGACTGCAGGTATCATCGCCGCCGCGCGCTCTGCGCTCACGAATGAAATGTATCATCGGGTCGTTCAAGTCGGGAACGCCAACTCTGTTTTCGTGCACGTCCTCGGGGAAGTGGCGAAGAAGCACATTGGGCTGCAAGGCGTGGTGCTGGAGGCGCTGAACGCGATCATTCAATCATGCGGAAGTTCACACGGCGCCGAATTGGCTATTTCGCTCCTCGACCTGGGTTGCGAACTCGTCGCTGCTGGCCACGTGATGCCGACGATCACGGCTGCGGCGAACTCGTGGCGTCGGACGTTGGATCCGTCTCAGATTCGATACTTTGCGAACGAGGTGTTGGAGATCGCAGGTCCGCCGTACAGCCGCGATTTTGCCGTTGTCATGATTCGATTGCTCGACTCGGCGAATTCGCGCAAACGGATGTCCAAAACTGTGGACGATTTCGTGGAAGACGTGCGCGTGAACAGACGAAGTTTTCATCCTCCCCTGTCGCTGGCCGAGGTCGGCGTTCTCGACAGCCTTTCGCGATGAGGGCGACTTGTAATGTGAATAGCTTCGCTTTATGATTAAGAGATCTCTTCTATGATGTGTGTGTTAGTGTGTCGTGTACAAAACTTGAACCTCCCCTTTGATTCGTTAGCGACCCATGCGGCGGCGCAAAAAAGAGGGGATGCCGCCGCGAGACGCCGGTTGCTCTTCATCGCGTTCGGATTTACCGTTGCTCGGGATTTCCGTCTTCGTGTTCCAGCCCATGATGGGCGTGCGGCCGTCGATGGCGGCCGGGGCTTTCTTTCCGTTCGATCGGGACGCCGGCGCGGCGGTTTGAGAAATACCCGCCGACGGGGAAAACCCGGTGGCGATGAGCGTAATAGAAACTTCACCATCCGTGGCTCTGTTGCCATCCTTCACGACGGCTCCGAAGATAATCAGCGCGGACGGGTCGACGAGATCATAGATGACCTCAGCGGCTTCGTTGACTTCGTGCAAAGTCAAATCGCTGCCGCCGGTGATGTTCCAAACAATGCCGGTGGCGCGGTCGATGCCCAAATCGAGCAACGGGGACGAAATCGCGGCTTCGGCAGCTTCGCGCGCGCGGTTCTTGCCGCTCGCACGACCGATACCCATGAGCGAAGAGCCAGCGTCCGCCATCACGGCGCGCACATCCGCGAAATCGACGTTGATCAAGCCCGGCAAAGTAATAATATCGGTGATGCCGCGGACGCCTTGGCGAAGAATATCGTCGGCGAGCAAAAACGCATCTTGCACCGGCAAAGACGCGTCCACGGCGGCGAGCAAGCGATCGTTAGGAATAACGATGAGCGTATCCACGTTTTGTCGCAAACGTTCGACGGCTTCCATCGCTTGGTTGTATCGCTGACGTCCTTCAAACTTGAACGGCATCGTCACGATGCCGACGGTTAAAATACCGGCGCTCTTCGCCACTTGCGCGACGACGGGCGCGGCGCCCGAGCCCGTACCACCGCCCATACCCGCCGTGACGAACACCATGTCAGACCCAGACAAAGACTGTTCGATCGCGGCTCGGCTCTCTTCAGCCGCCTTTTGCCCAATCTCCGGGTTCCCGCCCGCGCCCAAACCTCGCGTGAGCTCCGCGCCGATCTGCAAGTGGTTTCTCGGATCCGCCACCGCCGTCTCCAGCGCCTGCGCATCCGTGTTCACGATCCAGAATTCCACCCCATTAATATCCGCGTCCACCATTCGGTTCACCGCGTTCGATCCACCGCCGCCGACGCCGACCACCTTGATGGTCGCCGCGTTCGTCGCCGCGCGCGTCGTCGTCCCGCTTCTTCGCGTCATCCTTCGCGCGCCCGCCCGCGCGCCGCTCGCGCGTCCCACCGCGCGCGTCCCCGCATAGCTCATCGACCTGCGTCGCCGTCGTTCGTCGTCAGTCGCCGCGCTTTCGTCGTCGCGCGTCGGATCGATCGTCCCGCGCGATTTCAAATATTCATCCAGTCCTCGCGCGTCGTCGTCGGTCGTCGTCGTCGGTCGTCGTCGTCGGTCGTCGTCGCGCGTCGCGCGTCGGTCGGGTCGTCGCGCGTCGCGCGCGCGCGCACCGCTGCATCGTTCGCGTCGCGCGCGCTCGGCGTCGCGAAGTCGCGTCGTCGCCGCGTCGACGCGGCGCGCGACAGCCCTGGAGTCCCCCCCCCTCGGTTCGCGACTCGTCGTTTTTGAAATGCGATGCGACGCGGTCGACGGACCGACGCGCGCGCGCCAGTGCGCGACGGATGGCGCGCGTCGACGCGCGCGACGCGCGCGAGGACGCCGCCGGCGCGCCCGCGCGCGCGCCCGCGTCGAAGGGCGTCCGGGAGATGACGGCGGGCGAGCGGCGCGCGTTCGTCGCGGCGTTGGTCAGGGCGCGCGCGCGCGACGGCGCGCGAAGCGGCGCGAGCGCGCGCGCGAGCGCGACGAACGCGGGCGAGGACGACGGTGATAAAGGCGACGGACGAAGCGCGCGATGGCGAGGGGTGAAATCGCGGTACATGGAGTACGAGACGCGCGCGAGGGAGACGACGGCGAGCGGGACGACGACGCGCGGGACGCGGCGACGGGACGGAAGCGCGGGAGAGGCGCCGGCGTGCGCGAGGAGGGAGCGGGCGGAGAAATTGGCGGGACGACACGCGCGGGAGCGCGTGGTGGCGGAGGCGATGGCGCGACGGGCGGAGGAGGAGACGTTTAGGCCGCGAACGCACGGCGAGGGGAGACGAGACGCGGGAAAGCGGGCGTCGTTGGAGAAGTTGGCGGCGCCGAGGACGGCGTTGTGGGAACGATCGGCGAGCGTGAAGAAGGAGAAAGATGAGGCGGTGTTTGCGGAGAATTGCACGTTCGCACCGAAGGTTGGTCGAGGGCCGAAGACGCCGTCGACGAAACCGGCGGCGGAGCGATTGTACGAGTACGCGGAGAAGCGATTAGAGACTAGGGAGCGCGTACAGGCGCGCGTGGTGGAGGAAGAGATGGAACTTTTGACGTTCAAGCCGACAGTTAACGTTAGGACGAGCGCTGGGATTCGAGCCAAGACGCCGCCGTTGCACCGGCGCGTCGCCGACGTGTTGCGCGCCAAAGAAAACGTGAGAACAGAGGCTCGTTTAAAGGTGGAAGACGAACTCGCCAAGGCGCACACGTTCAAGCCCACGATCAATCCGACGAGTGTGATTCTCGCCATGCAGCGTGCCGAGATTCAGAAGGCTATGGAAGATGATGACGACGCCGGCGACGAAGCGCCAACGATTCACCGCAGACGATCGTCGGCGTTGGACGGCGAGGATGAAAATCTCACTTTTGCGCCTAAAATCACGCGCGAAAGCGAGCGCGTGGTCGACGAACTTGAGCGTCAAGGCAAACTAGGCGCCGGCTTCCTTGAACGACAGCGTGACTTCAGCGAAAAAGTCGCGCGGCGCGCCCAGGAAAAGCGCGCTATGGTCGACGACGAATGCACATTTATGCCAGATATCGGCAACGCCGCCAGCGTGTTGCGCCGAGGGCGGCACGTGTACAAGTTGCTCGAAACGCCCGAAGAGCGCTCAGATCGATTGGCGGTGAAAGACGCCGAGCGTAAGCGTGCCGCGCAACGCGTCCGCGAGCGAGAGCACTACGCGCAGTTTACGTACCAACCTGAGTTGAATGAAAAGTCGTACGAGCTCGCGCCTCACGGTAGCACGATCGACGATTTGGCGCGCGACGAGCGACGGGACTTGGCGCGACGACGCGCGCAAGCCGAGCTCGAACGTGAGTTCAGAGAACAGCACACGTTCGAACCAAACCTCGATCGGTCGAATGAGGCCCGAAAGGCTCGCGATACGAGTCAGTTCGCGATGGATTACGGCGTCGGCGGCGATGCGGTGAGCGCTCGCATCGAAGCATACCGGCGCGAAAAAGAAACTGCGCTCGAAAATCTCCGTAGGCGCGCCGAGTATCGCGAGTTGGAGCAGTGTACGTTTCGTCCCGAGTCCATCGCGCGAGAGCCTCGCGCCATGGGCTCCCCGTCCGCGTCGAAAGTCAAAGGTATGGATTCGTTTTTGCGCAAGCAAGCCAAGGCGCGCGAGCTCGAAGAAGAAAAGCGCGAGCGATACGCCAAGGCTTTCCTCGAGAACTTGGACGATTTCGACCGACGGGGCCGACGGACGATTCCCGAGCCGTTCACCGGCGCCTTCGCCGAAAACGTCGTCGAAAAGGCTGAGGCTCGACGCAAAGCGTTGGCGGAGGAGCACTTGCGGCGCGAGTTGGAGGAGTGCACGTGGGAACCGGCGACGAATCATTCTCGCAAGTCTACTAGTATTAAATAGAAATTCCTAGCTATCCTAGCCTATTGCACGGCGGCTTTTATGGGTGTGATGCCGTCGAATACGATCGCCGCCCGCCTGTCAATCTCTCTCGCGTCGACGTCGAACAGCGCCGCTTCGCGTCGTTCGCACGCCATCGAAGCGCACGCGACTCCTATCGCGATGGCGCGCATCTCATCGACGCCTCGCGCGAGCGCGCCGACCGCGCCACCGACCAATGCGTCGCCCGCGCCGATGAGCGACGCCACGCTCTTCACCGCGAAAGCGGGCACGTGCGCGTGCTCGGCGTTCGACGCGTCGCCGTCCGGTGCGGAGGAGACGATCACGCCCAGCGACCCGAGCGTGAGCACGACGCGCTCGCACCCGGCGGCGAGCACCGTGGCTATGTCGCTCGCCAACGCATCGAGCGCATCGTTCGCCGCGTCGAACTCGAGCTCTGGATTGAACGGACACGGCGACATCGGCGAGCCCTTCGCCCAACTTCTCCGCACCGCATTCGCCAGCTCGCGAAGCTCCGCCGCGTTCGGCGAGCACCACCTCACGCCCACCATCGGTCTCCCCGCATCACCGCTCTCCACGATCCTCACCGCCTTCGCCACCGAAACCGGTTCGAACCACGTCGCCGTCGTCGCCGCCGCGCGCCGCGCCGCTCGAATCCCCCGCGCCGACAGATTCCCATCGATCACCACCACTCGCGCCCCCCTCGCGTCGCTCGCGAACTTTTCGCACCACTCTTCGTCCACGTCTCGCTCCACGACGCCCACGTCCGCGACGCTCGCCACGATCTCGCCGCTTTCGTCCGTCACCGCGACGACGCGCCCCGTCCTCGCGCCCGCGCGCGCGCGCACCCCCGCCCCGTCGTCCCTCCCTCTCGCGCGCGCGCGCCACGCCTCGCGGACGCTCGCGCCGTCCGCGTCGTCTCCGCACGCGCTCACCAGCCTGACGCGCGCCGCGCTCGTCGCCGCGCACGCGCACGCGACGTTCAGACCGACGCCGCCGACGCCGCGGTCGACGCGACCGCGCGCGCTCGTCCCGCGCGCCGTCGCGCCGCGCGCGCGCGCGTGCACGTCGACGACGACGCCGCCGAAGACGACGACGTCGCGCGCGGGCGCGCGGACGACGCGCGCGAGGCGCGCGAGGCGCGCGCGCGCGACCTCGCGCGCGGACGGCATCGTGTGACGCGCGGCGGCGCGCGCGACGCGACGCGGCGAACGCGCGAGACGCGGCGCGGGCGATGACGACGGCGACGTCGACGCCGGACGCGCGGCGGGACGCGCCGCGCGCGCGCGGCGACGCGAACGCGCTCTCGCGCGCGTGCTTCGCGTGGGTGACGCCGTTTTTGCGACGAGGACTCGACGCGCACGCGGGACGCGCGGCGCGGTTGGAGATGGGAGATCTGCTGCGACCGCCGGAGGCGTACGTGGCGAGGCGGAACGCGGACGGGTTCGAGCGGGCGATGCTGGAGACGCTGGGGAGGGTGGAGCGCGAACGCGCGGCGGCGGCGGCGGACGCGGACGCGGACGCGGACGCGACGACGAAGAAAGAGGCGAAGGCGAAGGCGAAGGCGAAGGCGAAGGAAGGGTTTTTACCCGCGCTCGTGTCGCCGCTGTGGCGCACGTTCGGGGGAGTGATTTTGCAGGGGACGTTTTTTAAGCTGTGCAACGACGTCGTGCAGTTTTTGCCACCCGTGGTTTTGAGCGGCTTTTTGCGATACGTCGGGAATAAACCGAATTTCATGTCCGACGCGTTCGGGGCGTCGGTGACGGGGAACGGGATCGGTTGGTTGTACTGCGCGCTGATGTTTTCATTGGCGGTGTTGCGCACGCTGTGCGAACAGACGTATTTTTACTACGCTCAGGCGAGCGGCATTTGCATCAAGGGCGCGCTCTCGACGGCGGTGTATCGGAAGACGATGCGCTTGTCTAGCGCGGGGAGAAGTGGGAGCACGACGGGCGAGGTGTTGAATTACATGCAACTCGACGCGCAGCGCGTGGGCGATCTCATGCTGTTCCTAAACGTGCTGTGGAGCGGATTGTTACAAACGATGGGGTACATGGCGCTCTTGTATTCGTACATCGGATGGAGCGTGTTCGGGGGATTGTTCATCATGCTCGGTTTGATTCCCGCGCAAAAATTCTTTTACGGGCTGATGTACCGCTACCGCAAAAAACAAAACGTGGAGACTGATCGGCGAGTGAAGCTTGAAAATGAGGGTTTGAGTGGGATAAAGATTTTAAAGCTCAACGCGTGGGAGGAATCGTTGCGAGAAGAGGTCGCCGAAGTGCGCAAGCGCGAGATGATTCAAGCGACGAAAGTCGCCAACGTTGCCGCGATAAACACATCAATCATGTCGGCCGGCCCAGTGATTGTGTCGGTTGTCGTTTTCTCGCTATACGCGGGAGTCATGGAACGACCGATGGACGCCGACATCGTCTTTCCGGCGTTGACGCTGTTCAATCTGCTTCGATTTCCGATTTTGTTCTATCCTCGATGCTTGGCGCAGTGCGCAGACGCCGTGTCCTCGCTGCAGCGTCTACAGAAGTATTTCATGCTCCCCGAAGCGTCGGCGACGACGAAGACTGTGGAGTTTGAACGCAAGGACGATTTTGACCAAGTCGTGGAGACTACAAAGGTTGGCAAGAAGGGCGACGTCCTCGCGCGCATGACGCGCGGTACTTTTTCTTGGTCCGATCCGGACGTCGAAGTGAAAGAGAACGAAGCGGAGAAAGTAAGTGATGCGAAAAAAGACGAGATTGTCGACAAAGTCAACCCGACAGTTCCTTTTTTGCGCGACATCAACTTCGAGCTCAGAAGAGGTGAATTGACCATCGTCGTCGGCGCCGTCGGCGCGGGGAAGACGGCGCTTATATCCGCGCTTCTCGGCGAAATGAGCGCCAGAGACGGAGCCAGTGTCACAATCGATGCAACGGTGTCTTATGTCGCACAAACTGCGTGGGTACAATCAATGTCTCTCCGTGACAACGTGCTCTTCGGCAAGCGATACGATGAAGAGAAATATCATCAGGCGCTCGAAGCGGCGTGCATGGAGGCAGACATTAACCTTTTACCGAACGGTGATGACACTGAAATCGGCGAAAAGGGCATCACCCTTAGTGGCGGTCAGAAGCAACGCACGGCGATCGCGCGCGCGGTCTATGCTGACGCAGAGATCGCTATTTTAGACGATCCTTTGTCGGCTTTGGACGCGCACGTGGCTAAGGATGTGTTCAAGCGCTGCATCCGTGGCGTCTTGCGATCCAGCGCTGTCTTGCTCGTCACGCACCAGCTGCAGTTCACCGAGTTTGCCGACAATATTCTCGTCATGAAAGACGGCGAGGTAGTTGAATCGGGCAAGTACTCTGAACTGATGGACAAGGGGCCGGTATTCCAACAAATGATGCGATCGTACCGCGGCACACAAAAAGCTGAGACCACGAAAGAAGAAGTAGTCGATACCTCCGTATCAAAAGACATGAAACAAACGATGTCGTTGCAGAAAGACAAGGCAAAACAGAATATCGAGAAGCGCGAAGAAGGGTCCGTGAAGATGAACGTGTACAAGGCGTACATCAATGCGATGGGCGGAAGGTTTTGGACGTTTTCATTCTTGATGTTCATCACCATCGCTGAACGCGCTTTGAGCGTCTTCACCAACGTCTGGCTCGCGTACTGGTCGCAACAAAAGTGGAATCTCGGTCAAACGGTCTATCTTGGTGGATATAGCACGATCGGAATTGTCTCAGCGTTCATCGCTTGGATTCGAACGTTTGCCTGGGTCGTGGCTGCGCTCACCGCCGCGACGGGATTACACTTGAAACTCTTGCAGTCGGTGATGGACACGCGAATGAGCTTCTTTGACACCACACCGCTGGGCCGCGTAATTCAAAGATTCAGCAAAGATACCAACGCTCTCGATAATATCCTCGGACAGTCGGTATCTTCCGTGATGTCGTTTGGGCTTTTACTCTTCGGCACCATCGTCGTCATGGGATGGATCATGCCGATACTGCTTCCTTTCATGGTGCCGATCTTTGCCGTTTACTTTTACATTCAAATGTACTACCGACCTGGTTATCGCGAGGCCAAGCGTTTGGACGCCATCAGTGGCTCGCCAGTGTTTGCCCACTTCGGAGAGACGCTAGGCGGTTTGAGTACAATTCGTGCCTTTGGCCATCAACGTCGTTTCATCACGGAAAACGAGCAGCGAATTGGCGCTAATCAAATCGCTGATTACACTCAAAAGTGTTGCTGCGAGCGCTGGCTCCCAGTGCGTCTCGAAACGATTGGCAACTCGCTCACTCTTGTCGTCGCGTGCGTTGCGGTGTATTCACGAGATTCGCTCGACGCTGCGCTCATCGGTTTGGCGGTTACTTACGCCATCGACATCACCGGTGTTTTATCCTGGGTGATTCGCATCGTGTCCGAGCTCGAATCGCAAATGGTGAGCGTCGAGCGCATCGACGAGTACACGAGGCTGCCGTCAGAGGAGGAAACAGGTGCGATGGCGGCGCACGGCGTCGTGGAAGAGCCGCCGCCGGAGTGGCCTTCGCAAGGGGGCTTGAGATTTGAAAAGTTACAGATGCGATACCGATCCGAGCTCCCTCTTGTGCTCAATGGTATTTCGTTCGAAGTCCAACCGGGGCACAAGGTGGGAATCTGCGGTAGAACCGGCAGTGGGAAGAGTTCTCTGCTCGTCGCGTTATGGCGCCTGTGCGAGCCCACGGCCGGTTCCATCTGGCTAGACGGTATCGATATCTCTACGATTTCGCTCAAGCGTTTGCGGTCGTCCATCACTTGCATTCCCCAAGATCCCGTTCTGTTCAGCGGCACGATTCGTTACAACCTCGACCCGTTCAACGAGTACACGGATGAAAAGCTGTGGTACGTTTTGGAGCACGTCAAGTGCAAGGACTTCATCGGCAAACAAGGCCTCGGTCTCGACGCCCCAGTGGAAGAATTTGGAGGCAACTATTCCGCCGGTCAACGACAAATGCTGTGTCTCGCGCGAGCGATGCTGCGAGATACCAAGGTGGTATGCCTCGACGAAGCCACAGCGAGCGTTGACACCGAGACGGACGATAACATGCAAAAAGTCATCGCGACGGAATTCGTCAATTGCACCATCTTGACCATCGCCCACCGCATCAACACCATCATCGAAAACCATCAAGTTGTCTGTCTCCAGGCTGGTAACCTAGTCGCCATGGACTCACCGTCCGCGATGCTCGCCGATCCGAACTCCATCTTTTCCCAGCTCGTCGCCGAAACCGGCGAGGCGTCGGCGAAAAATTTGAAGCAACGCGCCGACGCCGCCGAGGCGGCGAGAGCGCGGAACACACGAGATATCGAGCGCACACATTTGGATAGTCACATCTGCTAGTCACTAGACCATTCTTTAATGCGCACACGCGCCATTTTTTCCGCCGGAGCGCCACACAGCGACGCGGCGCTCGCGAGATGCGAGACCTTATTCGCCTCGCCGCTCTCTCGCGCGCCGCCGCGCGCTCATCGCGCGCTGTCGCCTCGTCGTCGCGCGCATCGCTCAACGAAGACGACAAAGACGGCGGGAAAACGATAGAAATCATCGAAGCTAATCTGGTGCGTGCGCGTGATGTCCCGCTCGAAAGCAACTTCTGACGTCCTGTCGTCGCGCGCAGGACCATAAACGCGGCGAGTACTTAAAAAACGACGAGAACCACGTACGTCAAGCGCTGCTGACGACTCGCAAAGAGGCGCTGAGTCTATATCGCGCCGTTATACGCGCGTCGGTGTTCTTCGTGTGGCGGGACGAGCGCGGACGGGTGTGGCGCGACGTCATACGCGATTCCGCGAGGAAAGAGTTCGAGGCAGGACGACTCGAGCGTGATCCAGAGATGGTGAACAGGCTGTTGCTCACGGGACGCGATGCGGTGGATCAGGCGGTGAGTAAGTTTTTAGAACGACGCGAGGCGATTCAGCGGGAGGAAGACGGAGGCGACGGGAAAGGTTCTGTCGGCGGTTCGTTCGGCGGTTCCCTCGGCGGGAGCGTGTACGGGAAGTGATCTCTCCTTAGTCATTAGTTGGGTAGATGAATAGGTCGTGGCGAACGCCGTGAGTGATCGTGATCGTGATTGTTTTGGATCATCGATCGTTACGGCAACCGCCTCGTTGTTAGCGTGGATACCAAATTTAGAACGCTCGGCGCACAGTCTTTACTCATCGTCGTCGTCGTGCGCGGCACGGCTTCTCGCGAGTTCAATTCACTCGCTCGTTCGCGTTCGCTCGCGTGCGAAACACGAAGAATGTCTTCGCTCGACCCGTCCCGTCCCGAGAAGACGAATGGACAACGCGCGCGCGCGGCGTCCCTCAGATCCCGACTCCATCGCTTGCGCACCGACGTCCACGACGTCTCAACGCGCGCTAAATCGCGAGATGTCGATATCACCATCGACGCCGACGCTACGGCGGCGGTAGAGCTCGTGTATGACGCTTACGTGCGACGAATCATCGATGACGCCAAAGAATCACTCGCGACGCTTCGCCGCGCCAACGAGGCGAAAGTGCGTCGACTCACGATGGACGTGCGCGCGTTCGCGACGACGGCGCGCGGATTCGATCGCAAGACGGCACCAAAGGTGTGGAATTTCCCCTTGAGCGCGACGCGCGAGGCGAGGGAGATGAGAGGGGTCAAGGCGAGGGTGCTTCGTCGCGTCGAGCTCGAGCTCGAGTCGCAGCGACGCGCGAAGGCGACGACGAACGACGATGATTCCTCCGGCACGGCCTCTTCGGCGACGATGCGAGTGCGAGAGACTATGTACGCGTGCGCGGACTTGGTGTATCCTAGACGGATGATGACGCAGTGTCACACGTTGCGATGTCGAGCCGCGTCTGCGCGCGAAGAATTCAACGCCGAGCACGCATCGGCGCTCGCACAGCGAGGCGAGATAATCGAGCGTCTACGCTCGATCGATCGCAGGGTGTGCGCCGCTCGTAAATCGTTTCCTGATGTGAATAACGATGATGCGCTCGTTGCCACCGAAGCGGACACATTGACGGAGTGGTGGGACTCGGCAGCGATGCGAGCAATCGTCGCCGACGGCGACGACGCGAGCGAGTGGCGCATCCAATCGCTCGCTGGGAGCGGGAAGGCGGAGGATGGCGGACCAAGCGAAGGTGCGGGGACTGATCAAACATCAATCATGCATTCGGACGAAGGCGTTGCAAACGTTCTGAAAACGATGATGGGTGATGATATCATAGTGGACGAAACAGGGCGCATCGACGCGGAGGCGTGCGACAAGCGCCAGGATTTCGAGAGCACGGCGGCGGCGACCGCGCGCATCGAACGTCCCGAGTTTCTCGCGCCGAGCGACGATGATCGTGATCCCGAAGAGTTGCGAAAACTGCATTCGCTCACTGGGGATCAAATGGGCACGCTGGCGACGTATCAACAAATGTTGCAAAACAAACGTCGCGCTCGAGACGAGTGGAGAGTGGCGACGCGACTCGCTCTGAGAAAGTTATTTCAAGAGGCGAGCGAGATCACCGGCGCGTACAATCAAAGAATTCGAGACCTCGCGATCGAGCGCGAAAATACCGAGTTTGCGATCGTTATGTTTGACTTGCGGCGCGCGCGTATAGCTCGACGGCTCCACGAGCGCCATCTCGCGGGCGATTTCGACGGCAAATCCGACGAGGAGGCAGCGCGCGTTCGAGAGGCGCTCTCGGATGTTCATCGCGCGACAGAAATCGTGCGTGAGTATGCGGCGAACGTTGAGGAAACACAGCGACTGTTAGATTCGGCCACATTCGCGTTGAAGGCGGCTCAGCGTGCGTTCAGACGCGAAGTGCAAGATCATCCGGCGAGCAGCGTGCATTTGGACGCGCTGCAGGCGTTGTATCAACGTCAAGACGCCATCGCACGCACGGTTGAAGAAGCCGCGAGTAAGAAGATTCCTGTTTTCCCTCAAGGGTTAGACGATCGGTGGTGGGGATTCCTAGTGTTGGCGCGCGCGAAACGCGCGACGCTCGAGCGCGAGCTCCGAGACGCCAAAGACGCGCACGCGCGCACGACGGAGAAGATGCGCGCGCTCGAGGCAACCGCGCGAGAGCTGGCAGACATCGCCAATCGGCACGAACACGATCGAAAGACGGCGCAATCGGCACGATGGACTCGAGCGTATGACGTCGATTGCGCCGCGCATCTCGATCGCGGATACGTGGAGATTCCATTAAAATCCACCGCCGACGCGCTCGAGCGAGACGACGTCATCCTCGTGCCCAAGGCGCGCATCGACGCCATCAACGCAAAGCTTCGTGAATCCTACGCCGCCAAAGCGCGCGCTGAGCGCGCGAACGCGACAACAAGAGATGAAATCGAGCGTGTGAAGTGGGAAACGCGCGTCCTTCGATTACGGTGCGAAGACGTCGACGCCCGAGCCGTCGAAGTCGCCCTCCTCCGCGTGAGCAAGCGTCTTCAAAGCTTCCTCTTCCACACCGGCCCTCAGGCCTCATCCAGCGCAGTTTCCGCTCGAACGCGAGAAGACATCAGCGAAGCCGCCGCCATCGCCGCGCGTCTCGACCGCAACGCGCGTCTTCACGCGGACAAGACGTCTCGCGAGCGTCGCGCGCTCGACGATTTACGCCTCTCGCGAGCGCGTCTTCGGCGCCAGCTCGACCGCTCGCGAGACGTTCTCTCGCGCGCGTTCGCGGCGTAACGACGATTTCTCATTTTTTCTCGCGCCGATTCCGAGTCCTCGACGCGCGCGTCGTCCGATGACCGCCGTTCGTTCGCCGTTCGTTCGCCTTTCGCTCGCCGCGCCGCGGCTGGTCCGCAAACCCGAGCGCGTCTCATGGTCGCCGCGTCCCTCGGCGCGGTGCACCCGCGCGGCGCGCCCGCCGCGGGCGCGGGACGGAAGAAGGACGCGAGTCGCGGCGCGCGGACCGGCGCGCGGGCGCGCGCGACGGCGACGCGCGCGACGAAAGGCGAAACCGTCGCCGCGAAGCTCAAGGGCGTGAGCGTCGTCGTGGTCGGTGATGACGCCGACGCGAACGACGTCGTCGCGCGAGCGCTCGCGGTGCGGTTGGCGTACTCGCCCGTGAGCGTGCCGGCGCTGCTGGAGAGCACGATGGCGAGAGGGGCGGAGGAGGGGATGACGGTGGACGACGACGACGACGTGAGCGAGGACGCGAAGGCGTTGGTGCTGGAGAATAGCGCGCACGAACAGTTGGCGACGTTTTTGAGGCTGTGCGTGGCGACGTGCGGGGGAGGACGGGGCGCGACCGCGCGAGGGGACTGCTGGACGTGGTTGTTCGGGGCGATAACGGTGTGGGTGGACGCGGAGGGGGCGGACGAGAGCGCGCCGCAGCGGCAGGCGTACGAGCTGAGCGAGGTGCGCGTGGTGGTGAAGAAAGGGGTCGCCGTCGACGGTGAAGCCGCGGCGGATCAGGTGTTGGCGGGGATCGACGCTTTGGTGGACGCGGACGATCAGTTGTGCGGGAAGAAGAATTTGTACGTGCGGTTCGGATGTCGAGGCGACTGGCCGGATCTCAAGCCGCCGGGCGAGTACGCGGGCGATGCGGCGGCGGCGCCGACGTGAGCGCGCACAATGTCGCTCGCTCGCGCGTATCTGCCATCATTAGCAAATCCGCGTCGTCTTTTGGAGTTCGAACGTACTAGCGCGCCGTTCATTAGTCGACGTTTCGAATGAAAACTTCTAATATTGGTTACACGACTCCTCCTGGAATCTCGACTAATTACTGCATGTCATCCGGCAGCTCGGCGTTGCTCAAATCAATCTTCGGCCGCGCGAACATGTTGCGCGCGTTCACCTTTTCGAACAACTCGAAATCTTCGCGAATGCCGATGCTCGGCGTGGAGTCCACGACTTTGTATTGAATCTCCGTGGACGACTTCGTGTCCGGTTCCGCCACGCGAAGCTTGCCAAAGTTACCTATGCCTAATCCAGCGTACCAGCGGTACGTCTTCGGCGACGCTTCCCACGGGTTGAACACCGCGCGGTCCACGCATCCGCGCTCGCCCGAGAGGTTTTGGGCGAACACGGTGCACCCGGTGCCAACTTCGACACCCGTGGCGAGATCTTCCGTGGCCAAGTACACCTTATCCGTCGGACCGTCGAGCTTGAAACAACGTTCGGACATGGCGTCTAGGTCCTTGGTGAACCGAACGCGCGGCTTGGTCGGGTGCAAACAGTTGTCCAGGACGACGCAGTCTTCGAAACCGACGTAATACACGTCGCCCTCGCGCACGTCGCTCACCGCAATGTGTGCCTTGCGTCCGATCGCGTACTCAAACGCCGTCGAACCGGTATTCGCGCACGTCATCTTCACCTTCAACGCGTTGTGCTCGAGCGAAATTTCTTGCGTCAACTTGAAGTTGTGATTGAACGCGGCGCGACTCGAGTCGTCGTCCGTCAACTCGAGCGTCACGAACGGGCACGACGTTCCATCGCTCGACGCGTACGTCCCCGTCTCGCCGATTCGCCATTCCATTCGGTTCGCGAATCCGTCCTCCGGCATCTTCGCCGCTCCCACGGACCCCGGTCGTTCGCCTCCCGCGCCGAATTGCGGAAAGCACACGGGGTTTCCCCCGTCCGTCGGCGCGTGCTTTTTAAAGCTCGCATCATCCGGCACGTACAGCACCTCCCCCCCCGACGCCAGCACCCAGCTCGCGACGTTTCCTCCCTTCAAATACACGTCCACGTACGACCCGCTCGGGTGCGTCAGCGTCACCTTGGTCAGCGACCCTCGTCCGTCGCGCACGCGCACGAACGGCGTCGCGCCGTCCGACAATCCAAACTCCTTGTTCAGCGTCTGCGTCACCGGCGAGTCCCCCTTCGCGTCGCCCGAGAGATCGGCGATAAACGCCTCGACGTCCGCCGCCGTTCGTCCCGCGTCCGGCGGCTGCGCCGCCTTGGCGTCGTCGCGCGAATCGCGGACGAATTTCGGCGTGTCCTCGAGCTTGGCGGCGACGCGCGCGGGCGCGCGCGCGCGTCGCGCGGTGCGACGCGCGCTCGATCGGGCGTCGCGGAACGCGCGCGAGGCGCGCGGCGCGACGGCGCGAGACGCGCTGAGCGACGACGCGAGCATCGCGCGCGCGCGGGAGTGACGCCGTCGGCGGCGGCGGCGGCGCGTCGCGCGCGCGCGAAACCGTAACACGACGCGCGCGCGCGCGCGCGCGCCCGGGACTTTAAATTTATCGCCTTTTTACACATGGAGATCCTATATAATAGGGTTTCGTAAGCCTAGCGGTTATGGCTCAGTTGGTTAGAGCGTCGGTCTCATAACGTACAGCTCTCGAAGCTCAAACACGACATCAACACGACTGAGATCATAAAGATCCCACTTCCCCTTCCCCGACGAACGTCGGAGAGCGATCCGAAGGTCACCGGTTCGATCCCGGTTAACCGCAACGTCACGGACGTTCGTGTGTACAAACGCGACTTACTTTTTGCTCTTCTAATAATGTAGTGTGTTATTATCACGCATCGGCTACGGCTCACGGCCCGAACGCGCGCTCCGCGCCTTCGAGCGTGTTTTGCAACAAAATCGCGATGGTCATCGGACCGACGCCTCCCGGCACGGGGGTGATGTGGCCCGCCACCTCGGCCGCGGAGTCGTACTCGACGTCACCGACCAAGCGGTAGCCGCGCTTTTTGCTCGGGTCGTCCTTGGCGTTGATTCCGACGTCGATCACCGCGCACCCGGGCTTGAGCCAAGACCCTTTGACCATTTCCATCTGCCCGCACGCGGCGATGACGATGTCGGCTCGGCGACAAATTTCCTCAGGGTTCGGCGTTCTCGAGTGCACGATCGTCACCGTGGCGTCTCGACGCTGAAGTAAAAGCGCAGCGGGCGTGCCCACGACGTTCGATCGCCCGACGACGACGGCTTCTTTACCCGCGATGGGGATGCCGGTGCGCTCGAGGAGTTCGATGCAGCCGCGCGGCGTGCACGGCACGAACAACGGTTCGCGACCACGCTGCGACAATCGTCCGATGTTCAGCGGGTGAAACCCATCGACATCCTTTTCGTAATCGATCGCCCCGAGCACGCGCTCCTCGTTGATGTGCTTCGGCATCGGCAACTGCACCAGAATGCCGTGTACGTTCGGATCCGCGTTGTACGCCGCCACGACGGCGAGCACCTCCTCCTCCGTCGCGTCTTCCGGCAAATCCGTCCCGAACGACTCGATCCCCGCCTCTTCGCACGCCTTTTTCTTCGACCGCACGTACGTTTGCGAGTCTTTCCGCTCACCGACGAGCACGACCGCCAGTCCCGGCGCCTTGCCGGTTTTCGCTCGCATCGCCGTCACCTTGTCTCGAACTTCGTCCCGCACCGCCTGCGCGATCGCCTTCCCGTCGATGATCTCCGCCGCCATCGCGCGCGCCACCATCGCGCTCGAGCGCTGTCGTCGTCCGTACGCGGACGCGCGCAGCGACGCCGGCGCGGGCGCGCTCGACGACAGCCGATGCGCCGACGGCGCGGCCGCGGCGTCGGTGCGACGGAACGCGGATTGGATCGCCGCGCGCGCGCAGGCGGTGCGCGAGGACGTCGGGGAGATCTTCATCATCATGCGTCGCGTGGTCGCGGCGTTCGAGGCCGAGCGCGGCGCGGTGTGCGGGCGCGATTGAAACGGCGCGCGGTTTGAATCGGACGCGCGCGGCGGAGGTTGGCGAAACGTTCGACGACGTCGTAATTCAAGTGGTTAGATGGATCGACGGGCGCGCTAATGCGCCGCGACGGGCTATAAAATCAATTCGAGCGCGTGCCTGGCGACGCTCACCGAGCGCCGCCTTCGGATTCGAGCGTCGCGCGCTCCGCGGCGATGGTCGCCTCGAGAAACGCCTTGGCGGCGTCGTCGACGACGTAAGAGTACTTGCCTCCACCGCCGTTGAGAACGAATTCCAACGTCGCGAGCTCGGTCGGGGTGACGCCTTGACCGTCGAGCATGTGGTCGTGGAAACGCTTGACGTCAGCCTCGGTGAGGACGCCGTTGGCTTCCATCGCTTCGTCCATGAGCAACAGACTCAGGTTACAGTAGCGCACCTTGCTCACCTGGCGGTAGAACCCCTTGGGCGCCGCCGCGGAGCCAGACTTGGTGAGCGTCTTCTTCACCGTCGTCGTCGCCGCCTTGGCCTTCGCCGGCGCCTTGGCCGTCTTCTCCGCCTTCGCCGGCGCGTCCGCCGCCGCCGAGCGTCGCGTCGCCACCACCGTCCTCGTCGGCGCCGCCGTCCCATTCTCCAAAGCCTCCCGCACCACCGCTCTCGGCGAGTACATCGCCTTGCGCTTATCCTTTCTCGTCGGTTCACCGTCGGCGCGACCGGAACGGTCGACCGCATCGACGACGGTGACGAACTTCTTCTTATTCGCGCCGACTTTAAACTTCACCTCGCCGTCCCTGAGCGCGTACAGCGTAAAATCTTTACCCGTCCCGACGCCGTCGCCCGCGTGGAACTTGTTCCCTCGCTGACGAACGATGATCGATCCGACCTGCACCTTCTCCTCGCCGTACTTCTTCACGCCGAGGTACTGCGGGTTGGAATCGCGGCCATTCTTCGTCGACCCCGTCCCCTTCTTGTGCGCGCACTCGATGACGGCGCGACGCGGCGCGCGCGCGTCGACGCGCGCGGGCGCGATGCGATCGAGCGCGGTCGCGACGGCGAACCTCGACGCGAGGGCGGAGGCGGCGGCGATCATGTCGCGCGCGCGTGTGCGGACGACGACGCGATGGCGATGACGTCGAAGAGGTCGTAGGGCTTAGCGCCGACGACGCGCGCGAAGCCGCGGCGGAGCGCGAAGCCGCGGGAGATTGAAATAATCACGTTCACTAAGCGATACACGGTGTCTAGGGTGATGATGGATGGATCTACGACGCGCGCGCGCGGGACTGGGACGCGCGCGAGTTAACGAGCGACGCGCTCGACGCCCGGCGCGGAGATGCCCTCCTCTTGCGCGGCGCGAACGACGGCGCGCGGCGAGTACATCGCCTTGCGCTTATCCTTACGCGTCGGTTGACCGTCGGCGCGACCGGAACGGTCGACCGCATCGACGACGGTGACGAACTTCTTCTTGTTCGCGCCAACCTTGAACATGACTTCGCCGTCTCTGAGCGCGAAGAGGGTGAAATCCTTCCCGGTGCCGACGCCGTCGCCGGCGTGGAACTGCGAGCGACGAAAAGCGCGCGCACGGGTCAGCGCGCGATCGAAACGCGAGAAACGCGCGATTTTCGAATCATTCACCGCGTTCGACGACCCTCGCGTCGGCGTCGCGCGTCGCTGGACCCCGCTTTCGACGCGTTCGCGGAAACCCTGAATCCGAGGGTCGCGCGCGTCGCCTCGCGCCCGCGGCTCGCGCTCTCTCTCGCGCGCGCTCGACGCGCACGCACCTTGTTCCCTCGCTGACGAACGATGATCGATCCGACCTGCACCTTCTCCTCGCCGTACTTCTTCACGCCGAGGTACTGCGGGTTGGAATCGCGGCCATTCTTCGTCGACCCCGTCCCCTTCTTGTGCGCGCACTCGATGACGGCGCGACGCGGCGCGCGCGCGTCGACGCGCGCGGGCGCGATGCGCAGAGCGACGGTGGAGAGCTTGGACGACAACGCGGCGTGCATGGTGACGATGACCGTGGACGCGGGCGTCGGTGTGTGCGGCGCGATGCAATCGTGGGGGCGTTCATTTTGTTTGTGGCTTATCCCGATGAAATGCCCTAGGGCTTGCGTCGGCGTCTCGTTCGGGCACTATGTCGATTATTTATTTCAAATGAACACCTAAAGCGGCGGCGACGGCGGACTTGGCGGTTTTCTTCGTGCCCGCGGCTTTGATGACGGCATCGGCGTCCAAAGCGAGCTCGGCGCGGTACTTGCGGACGAAGGCGAGGATGCGGTCGGCGACGGCGGCGGAGGCGCCTCCGGAGGCGGCTTTGACGAGACCGCCGCAAAGGTTGAGGCAAATCTCGCGAGTGATGGCGGCGCAGCGATCGACGGGCGCGTCGGCGGAGGCCAAAGCGGCTTCGTGGATGGAGATCTCCTCCACGGCGCTCGCTTCGGCGGCTTGGGCTTGCTGCGCCTCGAAGACGCGACCTTGCTCGGTGAGCTCCGTCGCGGCTTGTCCGGCGGCGGCGGCTTCAGCTTCCGCCTCGCGAAGTTTGCGCAACAGCGCTTCACGCTTTCCGATCGCTTGTTCTTTACTCGCACACACGAACTCGCACACTACGTTGGCGATCTCGTACGTGTCGTTCTCGCCGAAAGCGGCGGCTCGCTGCAACAGCCAGTTGACCACGGCGGCGGGCGTTACTAAATCAAGAGCTAATAATCGTTCGATGGCGATCGGGCCCATCTGCGGGTGGCCTCGCCAGACCCCAGCCGCGGCATCGACTAATACCTCACCACCCGCCTTCTCCACCAAGTCACGAATAGGAAGTGCGTAACGCTTGAGTAAAACGTCGTGATGGGTAATGCACTTTTGCCCGCGCTCGAGCGTGGCGACGGCGAGAGCTCGGAGCAAGACGTCCGGGCTCGCGCTGGCCGCTTGCGACTGAATCCAACCCAAAACTTCGTGTCCTTCCTTTTTGCTAGCGAGCATTTCTTTCAACGCGCCGAAGACGGGTTCCTGTGCCACCGCGTCGACGTACTCGGCGTTGATGCCAGCCTGCCCTGGAAGAAGCGGATGCAGCTCTTCGATGAGAGACTTTTGCACGCGCTCGAAGAAACTGAGCTGGCACAACTTGCGCAACACCTCCTTGCAGAACGTGCGTTGCGGGGCATCGTCGGGCTGCTCCATGACGTGCTTCCAGCTCGACCAAGGCCACACCAAATCAAAGCACGAGATTTGGTGAGCGAGCCAGCTCGCGAGACGATCGCGAGCGCCGACATCCATGCGGTCGATCGCCCTGAACATCGCCCCGACTGTCTTCGCCATCTTGGGCGGGAACGTCGGGATGATTTTACACAAATCTTGAATGATGATGTGATACAACACCGGAGTGAAGGATGGTTTCGGCAACGACAAGAGCTCGGCGAAGAGGGTCTCGGCGACCATGAACTGACACTGCTCGGGCTGGTCCGCGGGAAGCGGAAGCGATGCCAGCTGTTCAGTCACCGGAATTGTTGCCGAACGGCGATAACCCGGTTCAAACGCCCAAATCGTGTCGATGATGTACTCTTCCGCAACGAAGCGTTCGAGCGGGCCCCACGCGTCGGCGTTGCCGGTTCCCTCTGTGAAGCTCGGTTCCAAAATTCTGCGCGGGAAAAGTCGTGAAAAGCGTCAGTCAGTCATCGCGAATCGATCGAGCCATTCAAATCTTTCGACCTCGCGAAAAACGCTTGGCTCGGAAAGTATTTGGTTTTCATATCAGCACGAGGTCAGGGGATTAACGAGATATACATGTAATCTTCATCGCCATCGAACGAGAGATGCGCGTCGCGCGTGCGAATGAACATACCTCAACATGGATCGACCCGGATACTTTGCCGCCGCCTCGGCGTGGTTGGTGAATGTCTTTTCCGGGATTTCAATCCCGTTCAAGGAGTGCGCGTTCGCCGTGCTCGCCAGCTTCTCCACAAACGGCTCCGCGATGGCGGGAATGGACGCGATGTGCCAGCGCCCGTCCGTGCGCGCCGCACTGAGACGATTGCACATGTCCACGAACCAATCGACTTCGATGCCGTCCGCGGACTTGATGATGATCGACGCCGCGTCCGAGTTCGGCGTTCTGATTTTGCAATACGCCTCCGCCATGTCCAAAAGCGCCTCAAAGTCGTTTGAGCTCTCGGATTTTGAAAAGAACTCACCCCCCCACGGAAGCGCGGAAAGCGCGACGTAGGCGAGCCAATCGGCGCGAGGCTGCCACCCAGCCGCGCCTTTCTTCGCCGACGCTTGCGCCGAGGACAACAGCGACGCCAAATATTCCATCACCTCCCTTCGTTGCACGACTCCGACCGTGCTCAGCATCACCAAAAACCGCGTCAACACTCGCGCTCGCACTCGCTGCGTCAGATCATCCCCATTCAAGCACTCCATCAGCGCCTCTCGCGTCGCTTCAACCACTTGCGCGCCGAACTCTCTCGCCTCCGCGTTGATCAGTCCCGCCAGCGCCGCGTACACCGGCGTCTTCACCGGCAGTTCCGTCACGCACTCCATCACGAACGCCGTCGCGCGATCTCCCAACACCGGCACGTCCCTCGCGATGTCGCTCGACAGTCCCCCGAGCACGTCCATCGACCCGTCGCAGTGAATGATCACGTCGCGCAGTTCGTCCAAATCCTCCGCCGTCGGTCCATCGCCGCCGTGCGTGCCGTCCTGCGCGCGTCCAGCGTTCGCTCGCGTCGTCAGTCGTCTCATCCGCGTCGCCCGCGTCGTCTCGTCGCATCGTTCGCGAGCGACGCGCCGCGCGCGTTCGGCATCGCTCGCGTAAAGATCCGATGCAATCCGACTCGCATCCGCGCGCTCGCGCGCTCGCTCGCGCGCGCGCGCGCGCTCGCGCGCGCGTCGCGTCGCGCGTCGTCGCGCGCGCGACGCACCTCGCGTCGACCGCGCTTCGCGCTCGACATCGCGCGCGTCGCGCGTGTGCGTGTGACGCTCAGGTTAACGCGCGGCGCCGTCGGCACACGCGCGCGCACGCACGCGCACACGACGCGCGCGGTCGAGCGCGCGCGCGAGCGAACGCGCGCGCGTCGTCGCCGCGCTCGAAGCGCGCCCGAAGCGCGCGCGGTCGAGCGCGACGCGCGGTGGGAACGATCTCGTCGAACGATTCGCGACCGCGATGTTTCGAGGACGCGCGCGCGCGCTGACGGCGCGCGTCGAGCGCGCGATCGCGGCGATCGCGACGCCGGCGACGACGTCGCGGAGCGGCGGCGCGCGCGAGGCGACGCGGAGGCTCGCGTCGACGACGGCGCGCGAGGACGACGGGCGGGACGACGACTGGCTCGCGGCGAGGAAACGGTGGAAGGCGGAGGTGAACGAGATGCGCAAAGCGTGGAGACGCGAGTTCGACGAGAAGAGCGCGGAGAAGGCGAAAGCGGAGGAAGTCGCGCGCGCGGAGGTGGCGGAAGCGAAGGCGGAGCGATTGGCGGAGAAGGCGCGAGCGCGCGCGGCGAGGGCGGGCGCGAGCGCGAGGACGCTGGAGGAACTGAAGCGCGAGAAGGATAGGAAGATGCGCGTGATAGCGGGACGGAGACATCAGCGCGCGCACGCGATGTCGCTCAGACGGCAAGCGCGCGAGGTTGATCTGTTGAAGCAGTCGAGGGATTGGATAGACACGCCCGAGGCGTTGGAGGCGAGCATCGAACGCGCGATGACGCACCCGGAGCGATTGTTCAAGTGATCGCGCGCGCCGCTCGCGATCGTGTAATCACGTAGATCTTCGATCATTAGTTTAAATCCGTCGTCGTTCGTTTCGTTCGTCGCCGCGCGCGTCGGCGTCGGTGTCGTTTCGTGTTGTTTCGTTCCGCCGCGCGCGCGCCGACGCCGCGCGCGGATCGCCGCAGTGCATCGCGCGCCTCGTTCGCTGCCGACATGCCCTCCAAGCTCGCGCTCGCGTTCACCGCCGCTCTGGCGTTCACCGCGCCGTCCAGCGCGCGCGCCGACGTCGACGGCGCCGTCACCTGCGGCTCCGCGCTCAAGATCAAACACGCCAACACGAAGCACATCTTGGCGTCGCAACCGGTCGCGTACGCCTCCGGGAGCGGCCAACAGAGCGTGACGGCGATCAAAAACGCCGGAGAGGAGGCGTATTGGCTCATCCACGGCGCAGTCGGGGAAGATTGCGCGCGAGGAGCGCCGGTGACGCACGGGATGACGGTGCGGTTTCGACACGCGGGGACGCGCGCGTGGTTGCACTCGCACGAGCACCGGTCGCCGTTGAGCGGGAACAACGAAGTGTCGTGCTTCGGAGGGGACGAGTCGAGCGATACGGGCGATAATTGGATCGTCGAGGTGCCGAGTGGGAGTGGGACGTGGGAGATGGGGAAAAAGGTGCGGTTTAAGCACGTCGACACCGGGGCGTACTTGCAGTCGCACGGGTTGAAGTACGGACGCCCGATCGCGGGACATCAAGAAGTGATGGCGCAGAAGAGCGCCGGTCCGAACGCGTTGTGGACGACCGAAGGTACCGGCGTGTTCTTTCCGACCGCGCAGGAGATCGCGGCGAAGGACGAGCTGTGAAGAGGCTTGAGTTATTAGCAGTTGTGAATTTATTCGATGTCTTACATTCGCGTCGCGCGCGTCACGGCAGATACTTTGTATCCTCCGCTTCGCGCGCGTCGACGTCGATCGCGCCGTTCGCGTCCTCGCTCCTGCGCGCGGGCGTCGCGTCGGCACCGTCCGACCGCTTCTTCTCGCCCTTCTCCACGACAAAGATCGGCGTCGCCTCCACCGGTTTCGCCTTTTCGGAAATCCACGCCTTCATCGATTTCAAGCCAGAGCGCGCGGCGCCTCGTAAATCCTCCTTGCTCTTCGCCGCGCGAAAATCTTTCACGATGTCCGCCAGCGTGCCTTTGAGATCGATCGGTCGCAAAATTGCGTGCAAGAGCGCGATCGCCGCCGTCCAGGCCACCGATCGCATGATGGCGTACGTGTTCGCCGTGGCGTCGGAGAGCAAAAACAACACGACGGCGACGCCGAGCGTCGTCGACTTCAACTTTGACCGACTCACCCCCGCCACGACCGCGTCGTTCCATTTCAGCGCATCCTTCGTCGCCAACGATAACTCACCGAGAATCCTATCGCTCCTCAGCGCCAAGTACGCGTAAAACGACACCAACGCCATCGCGAACGCCGCGCACTCCGATCCCAACAGCGTCGCCGCGCACGCAATCTGCGCGTAATTTTGCCTAAACCGCACCGTGTTCACCCGCGCTCGCTCCACCGCCTCCGCGCGACACGTCGGCCAATTCAACCCGTGACTCTCCACCTCCTTCGCCGATATCGTCTCCCGCGCGTTATCCACCTCCACCACCGCGCCGATCGGCTTCGCCGCGAAGAATTCCCGCCACCCCGCGCCCCGCGCGTCCCACGGCGCCTCCCGCGCGCGCGCCGCCCATCGTCCGATCGCCGCCGCGTCGAACGCCACGTCATGCGCGTCCCCGTGCGTCGTCGCCGCCCGCGCGCGCGCGGCGCGACCGCGCGTCCTCGACGTCGTCGCGCGGCGCGATCGCGCGCGAATCGTCGTCGCTCGAATCGTCGTCGCGCGCTCGCGTCGCGTCGCGTCCGCGCGCACCGCGCGGCGCGCTCGAGTCGCCGTCGTCGTCGTCGTCGTCGCGCGCATCGTCGTCGCGCGCGTCGCACTCGCGACGCCGGCGTCGTCCGAGACGCGGTCGAATGCGATTTGAATG
>Ga0255763_1000197_pt1 | contig 64950 bp, 51 predicted proteins | sample 041ome_2_FD_179963 | JGI IMG/M metagenome (GOLD analysis project Ga0255763, IMG submission 179963) | Coastal salt marsh microbial communities from the Groves Creek Marsh, Skidaway Island, Georgia - 041406US metaG (version 2) | ecosystem: Environmental > Aquatic > Marine > Intertidal zone > Salt...
CGGTCTCGAAGGAGAAAACGACGCCAACGATGCTCTCGCCACGTTCATTCTTTCAAAAAAAGAAGGAGAAGAGTGCCCCGGCTGATGAGCACGATACAAAGGATGATGACGCATCAAACCACCACCACCACCAACACAACCACCGCGAGTGCTCGCACCTCTCGTTGCTCCTCTCATCGCTCTCGAAGTCAAAGAAGAAGAAGAAGTAGAAGCGGAAGAAGAGGTGTGATGTAAACAACTCCGAATAGCAACGATTCCATTTTTACTCTTCGTCTTCGTCGAAGAAGAAGAACAAGTCGTTGAAGAAGAAGTAAAAAAAGAAATCAAATCTCTCCCTCCTTTGCTGATACCACTACCGTTATAATTTATTGTCGCGCATCGTCCAAAACTCCCAGCGGCGGCGACCCGAAGAAGCGCTCTTTTCGCGGACTCTCTCATGTTCCCTTTCTTCCTCTTCTTCTTCTTTTTTCAATATGTGCCGTCCCCCCCTTCTTGTCGTTTGGTCGGGTTTTTTATTCTCATCAGGAAGGAAAGAGTGTTATGAGTCACTCGCTTTTTTAATACTTTAGGGTTTCAGTCCCAATTTTTTGAACCTTCCATACTTTTCTTTTCTTTGTCTAGGGGCAACGACGAACTTGTTCTTCACACGATAATAAGAAGAACGTAGGAATGAACTATCAAACGTCCACGCAGAAAAAATCGTGGACGTTCGCGTCGTCCGAAGAGCTCGACAGACGGAGAAAAGAGCAGAGGAAGAAAGTATTGGTTTTATTGTTGAGTAATACTGATACTAATAACAATAACACTAACAACAATAAAGCGGCGAAGGAGGAGTTTTTGGAGGATGAGAAGAACGCTGAAAAGTTGGAAAAGGAATTCTCCTTCCCCACGGCGAAAGAAGAGGAGATATATCGGAAACGATTGGAAGCGAAAATCGACCCGTTGTGTTCGGCGTTCAACTTACCGATAAAAGTGACGCAAACCGCGACGGCTTTGTTTAAGAGGTATTGCTTATCGAATCCAATCGTGATGACGAATTTGAAAATTGTCATGGTGGCTTCGGTGTACGTGGCGTGTAAAGTGGAAGAGTCGTACGTGAGCGCGGAGCAATTGTGTAAAGTGGTGAAAGACATCGATTATAACAAAGTGCTGAACGCGGAGCTGGCTGTTTTGCAAGGGGTGGATTTCCAGTTGATTTCGTTCGGAGCGTTTCGGCCGCTGCGCGGGTTTCGCGCGGATGCGATACACAGCGTGAATAGCCGCGATGATAGTAGTAGTAATAATAAAGAGGTAGCGATAGAGAAAATCAGGGAATGTTATAACAAATCGCAGGAAGATTTGAAGAAGCAGCTGTTGACGGATGCGATGTTTTTATTTCCTCCCGGGCAGTTGGCATTGTCGGCATTTTTGAAAGCCGCCAGGGAGGTTGAGTGTAAAGAGTTGGAGGAGTACATCGTGACAAAATGTTTACGAAACGAAGCGGATTTGTTAAGGAATTTAGATACGATTGAAAAAATGACCAGAGAAGAAGGCGCGGAGCCGAAGGAAGCGGAAGCTAAGAAAGCTGATCAGGCGATGAAGGCGTTCCAGAAGAAGAACGCCAAGACGCTCGGGGCCACTTTGAAGAAGCAAGCGAGCAAGGAAAATCTAGCCGTCCAAGACGACGAAGAAGACGAAGAGGTGAGGAAGAAAAAGAAACAAAAGATGATGGAAGAGGAGAGAGCGAAAGAAGACGCGGCGTTCGATTGATGAAATAGCATATAGTATAGTAGAAGTGCTTTTAGTGCATAGAATTTTTTAGATTTTGAAAAAGTTACCTAATATACAACAATGTTTAAATGAACTCTCACGCGTGTTTCATTTTAATTGGCGTTGGCGTTACCGACGCGCATCATCAACTCGTAACTCGCCATCAAATCCTTTTGCGCATCCGTCATGGCCGGTTTAGATTCATCCATCGCGTACGCGATTTCAGCTTTGACAGCCTTGTCTTGCTCCGGCGTCATTTCGGGATCCTTCGCTTTGCCGTCGTCGTAATCGTCACTTAAAATGTTGTCCAAATACGCGTTCATGTCTTTAATTTTCTTCGCTTTCGCTTTCGCATCTTCTTTTTTATCTTCTTCTTCTTCTTCTCCCAAACCCGCGTCTTTCTTACCGCTCATCGTATCTTCATCGTCATCTACACCGAAGGAGCTTAAAAACTCGCCGGACTCCTTGAGAAATTGTTTCGCTTTGGCTCGAGCCTCCTTGATTTCTTCCAGTTGATCCTCATCTGGCTTGTATTTCTCCGCTTCTTCTTCTTCGGCTTCTTTCTCGAGTTCGAGTTGGATTTCATCGACCGAGCGACCACTGTCTTCATCACCGTCGTCGTCGTCGATTTCTTCGATTTCCTCAACCGTAGTCACGCCGCTGGCTTCATCGACCGTCACCGTAGACTTTGTCTTACCCTCCGTCGATGAACTGGCCGCTGGCTCAGCCGCCGACTCTTCGTCGTTGTCTTGAGTTTCATCTTCTATCGTTTCAGTTTCTTTTACTTGCTCTTTGTGGTGTTTTTTGGAGGAGGATGAGGAGGAATGTTTCTTCGCCGGCGCCTCGAGCAGCACTTCCCCTTCTTCCTCTTCCTTCGCTTCGTCGCCAACTTCTTCCTCGGCAGAACCTGTCGTCTTTTTTGAAAGATGGTGATGGTGTTTCGACGACAAAGAAGAGGTCGATTCTTCCTCCATCTCCTTTTCCTCGTGCTTTTTACTGCTGTGCTTGGTCTTCGTCTCTTCCACCAACGGAGCAGGTAAAGGCGGCTCTTCCTTCGCCATCTCTTCACTCGCCACTTCCTCCGCCACTTGCTCTTCAGCCTTCTCCTTCTTAGCGGAGAGATGATGCTTGTGACGACTGTTCTCTAAGTCCGACGTTAAAGCTGCCGCCGCTTTTTCCTCCGCTTCCTCCTTCAACTCCTCCGCTTTCTCTTCCACTTCCTCCTTCAACTCTTCGCCCTTCTCCTTTGCCTTGGCCTCCGCCTCTCTCACTGGTTTCGAGTGCATGAACGAAGCAATCATAGATCTCGCGGATTCTAGGATGGATTTATCTTCTCCGTGCTCTGATTTCGCGAGCTTCGACGACGACGACGAAGTTTTGCTCGAGCTTCTTCTGCTTCTCGAGGCGGCCCCCTCGAGAGAATCAATTCCGCGAGAAGAAGAAGAACCTTTCCCTAACGCAGCCATTCGTCTCGGAAGAACACCACCACCGTTGATGTTACTTCCCGCGACAGAAGGAGAAGGAGAGAGAGACGACACGGCCAACGCGACCATGGCTGTCGCGCACACCGCACCGATCGCGCTTCCGTACGCTCTTCTCTGCGATGATGATGATGATGATGATTTTTTCGTCGACTCCTTCGTCGTCGTCGTTCTCGCGCGTCCTCCTTCTCTCTCCATCAAAGAAGAAGAAGAAGAACCGAGTAAAGTCTGCGTTTCGTCGGACGTGGTGTTCATGATGATATGATACCGATTATTACAACAGCAAGAGCTCTTTAACTCTCCGAGCTTTTTTCGATCTTCGTGAGAGAGCGCGCGCGCTGTTGTTGCGTGTTTTGTTTGGTGTGCAACAACAGACCGCGGCCTCGAAAACGAAAGAAGGGGGGCGGGAGCTTAAAAAATCTACGAAAACCCTAAATATTGAAAACCCTAAATATTAAAAACGTGCTTCCGGCGGCTTTGTGGAAAGAAGGAAAACGACAACGACAGAATTTAACCAACCTAATAAAGCGCACAAAAGTAAGCGCACGCGCGCGCACGAACCGTCGGAGGAGAATAAAAGGCATCGCACGGGTGAGAGAAGAGACGCATACGCATACGCGCGTGCGTAATTATCTCTTTACGCGCGTTGTTCTCTCTTTCGCTTTTATTTTTCTCTCTCTTTTTCCTCTCTCTCTCTCTCCGAAAAACGGCGGACTACCCCCGGACCTCCTCGAAGACATGTGGGAGCGATGGTTTCCAAGATGCCAACACGAACGATGGATTTATATTTTTAGGACACCTCTCGGAAACACTCGAGAGCCTTTCTCCTTCAAAACGAGCTGATCTCGACGACCATCGGATTTCTAGTTTGTGCCTCGGAGCGACAGTTTTATATGTTTTCTTTCTTTCGTGCTTCTTTTCCAACGAAACCTCTGACTCTCTCTTTCTCACTCTCTCTGAACCGGAAACAGGGAAGGACGACGACGACGACAACCGGTGCGAAAATGTACGCTTATTTGTTGTAAAACTATTCTTTGCTATTACTCTGTTGCGCGCTATTACAAATGACTACATCGCATGACTCGCTTTGCTACAAAATCTCTCTCTTTCTCGTGGTAAAGGAGGGTTCGTTTACGACGCGCCGTCGTCCTCGTCGTCTTCGCTCTTCTCTCTCAATATCCCGCACGCCACGTTCCTCCCTTCCTCCACGAGCACGTTAAACGTCGCCACGCAGTTCGCCGTATCCATAACCTCCACCGCCATCCCCATTTTCCTCGCCCACTTTAAACTCTCCTCGGGAACTTGTCTCAGCGTTTTCCCGGTCCCGAACAAGAGCACGTCCGGCGTTTCCTCCAACAGTTTCACGTAAATCAACGACTCCACGGAGATATCCGAAACTGTTTTCGGTTTCCACAAAGCGCGGAAGTTTTTGTGCACGAAAACCGACGAACGCAGTTCCTCTCGGTTGATTTCGAACCACTTCTCGTCGTGCGCGTCGATGCGGAAGTTCTTTTTCCCCTTCCCGCCGCCGGTTTCATCTTCGTCTTCGTCTTCTTCGAACAGATGGAACGTCGACGGGTCTCGAGTCGACGCCATCGTCGTCGTCGCTCCTTCTCTTCTTCCTCCGGGTTTAGAGGAAGAAGAATACGCACAACACGAGCGACACAAATGCGACGACGGGTGGTCAGAGAGAAGAAGAAGAAATGAACGGAGTCGTTCGAGCGTTTGTCGTCCGCTCTGACGATGATATCTTTGCAGCCTTTGCATGAAGTTTGTTTGAAGAGAATTCAGTTATTTTCCAATTCTCTCTCTTCTCCATTTAAAAAGTTGATACATACACACAGACACATAATAGCATAACAATCAAAAGAAACGCAAAAAAGACACATGCCTCCAAAGAAGAAGAAGAAGAGTGGTCCAGCCTCTGGTGGTGGTGGTGGACGACGAACCACTTCCGCCGCCGCCGCCGCCGGGAAGAAGAAGAAGAAAACAGAAACGACGCCGGAACCTCCCGCTGGCGATGATGATGATGCAGACGATGATGATGCGGTTGGCGATGAAGACGACGACAACAACGGAAATAAACACGTCGGCAAACGCATAGAGGTTGAATACGGGACCGGTGGGAACAAGCGATGGTACGTTGGGACGATAATCTCCTCGAAACCGAAGAAGAACGTCGCGCTGGTGTATTACGAGTTCGATAAGCAGCTCGGGATCATCGATTTTCCAAAGATGAAGAAAGATACGAGACTGGTGCCGAAAGCGACGAAGTGGACGGAGAAGATGATGAAAGTTTTGCTGACGAAAGAGTTAAAGATTAAGAACGAGCAAGACATGGAGAAGGAGTGGATGAAACAGGAAGGGAAGAGAGTGGAGAGCGAAGACGACGATGACGAAGACGGTGACGATGACGATTCGAAGAGTAACAGCGGCATTATTCCGGACGAAGTGTACGAGACGCTCTCCGTGGATGGCGGTTGGCGTTGGCCGACTTTGAACGAACTGTACGAGACGAAGATGGTGAAAGCAGGGGCTACGACGGGGAAAGAGGCGTTCGTGTTGACGACGATTACGTTTACTCGCGCGTATCGAGAAGAGGAGGATGGTCCTGTTGCGGAAGCTGGCGCGGTGCTGGTGAGCGTAGGCGCGTGCGTTCGAGTGAAAGAAAAAAATCGATTGGTTCGAGTCGATCAGATCGACGAGAAGAAAGGAACGTTCAAAGGGGTGAGAATTATCACTCGAAACGAGTGCAGAAACGAATGGGTGGGGAAATTCATAGATGTCTGTCCAAAACAAGGGTTAAAACCGAACGAAATTAAGAGCATGTCGGACGAAGAGGCGAATGAGTACGAAGTTTTCGTCACCGAGGACGATTCGGGATGGATCGATATTAGCGACATCGTCGAAGTGATGAACGCGAGACATCATTTGGTTCAACCGCCGAAGAAGAAATCGTTGGAAGACAACGTTCTCGAAACCAGAGTAGCGACGATGAAGTTTATGAACGCCGGAGCGAGTGGTAAAAGAGAGACGGAATTGGAGGCGAAGGTTTTTAGGACGAAGAAAGTGACGTGTTTGAGCACGTTTGCGAGCGACGAAAAATCACTCGCGAGCGAAAGAAAACGAGTGATGGATAATGTTGTGGCGTTAGCTGAAGAAGATACCAGCGCGAAGAAAAAGAAAGTTGCCAAGAAGAAACCATCACCGGCGAAGAAGAAAGAAGTAGAAGTCAAGAAAGTAGAAGTAGTAGTAGAAGAAGAAAAAAAAGTAGCGCAGAAGGAGTCGACGCCTGAACCGCCGAGCGCGGATAAAAAGAAAGATGCTGCGGAAACGACAACTTTCGCTTCCACCGCCACCACTGGCGTCCCGCCGAAGAAGAAAAAGGGTATCGAAGTGATTGAATTTATCGTTCCAGAAGAGCAGAAGAAGAAACAAGAGCAGATGGCAAAGAAGCGACTGCGAGAAGAACAGCAGAAGGAAGAGGAGGAGGAGGAGGAGCGACGAAAGCAAAAACAAAAGGAGAGTGAAAAGTCTGTCCTCGCCGCGGAGGCTTCCCCTGCCGCTTTGGAGACGAAAACGCCGCAGTATAAACGACCTCTCCTCGGACAAAAATCAACACCCACGCCCGCTTCGACTGGAGGAGGTACGGGCTTTTCGATACCTAAGCAAACTACCGCAACACCAACGCCACCAGTTGTTTCCGGCTTTCATTCCACGACGGCGCCGCCTCCTTTGCCGCCAAATCCCGCCGCGGAAAAATTGCGAGAAGCTATGAATCATCTCAAAGCGAAGTACGATAACTGGCCAAACTTCCAGATCAAGAATGGGAGAAAATCATTTTTTCTCTTCGGCCCGAGCATTTTGACGCATCCGTTTAATCCTCAGGCTAAACCGTGTAAACAGTGCGGGAAAATTGGCCATTTCCAGAGAGACTGTCCGATGGTAAAATATAGTCGCTTAGGCGGCGGCGGTGGCGGCGGCGGTGGTGGAGGAATCAAATGTTTTAACTGCAACGGTTTCGGTCACAAATCTGCCGATTGTCCGGCGAAAGGAAACCGGTATCCTCATCATCTTCAGCAGCAGCATAGACAACGAGAGAGATGGTAAAGTTACATTTTGCCGTATCGTAGGGATTTAGTTTTTTTAATGAGATAGAGAGCGCAGCGCACACATTGCAGACTCGAGTTAGAATTTTGAAGTGTGACGCGTGCACGAGTTATAAAAACGCCCGTGAACGTCTTTTTTTTTCCATTAAAAAAAAACTCTCTCGCGATCAAATGTTTCCCCGAAGATTTCTACATCTCGCTTCCGTCCTCGCGTTCCTCTTCTCGCCGTCGTCGGCAGCTTCGGCGTCGGACCCGACCGTCGCTGAATTAGTGCGCTTACTTCAAGACGGGAGCGACTACCTCATGCAAATGATCGCTTCTTCCGATCCACGCGTTTCCGAGATCCTGCTGAGTCAAGGAGCTACCGAAACATCTTCCTCCTCCTCGACGACAACGACGCAGGTGAACGCGACAGCAAACGCGACGTTTATGGAATCTCTAGAGAATGATTTGGACGACTTATTTACGAACTTTTTATACTCTCTTGATCCAAACGGAGCAAACGCCGCTAAAGTTCGCATCGCGAGCAGAAGTGGGAGCGTTTCTCAACAAGAAGAAGAGAGTATTTTTTCCACATCACATCCGACGTGTTTTCCCGGTTGGTACAGGCCTAAATCGACGAAGAACGCGAAGATTTTTGGGCCGCAATTGGGTATCACACTTCGTGCTGGCGAGTGTCGAGTTGTTAAAAACATCACCAGCGCTTTGCGGAAAATCGAATGCGATTCGCCTTCCATCGCGTACGCGTTATTGCCGGGAGGAATAACGGCGAAAGGTGAAACTGGCGAGTTATTTGCCGGGGAAACGTGCGGAATATCGGAAGCCGATCGAGATTTGGTTGAAATTTCTAAAGCAGATAGATTGATATCGTTCGATGATCCATTAGTAGTAGGGTTGAGTGATTTCGCGTGAAGTATACAATACAGCTGTGTTACATCCTATTAATTTATTTTCCTCTTTTCCTAGATCTTCATGGATCGTCGACTTTGGTTGCGGTGACGGTGTACGCGTCTTCAATCTCCTCCAACGTTTTACCTTTCGTTTCCACGACGCTAAAATATATCGAAGCGACGCTCAAAACACCAATAGACGCGAATCCGAAATACGTAGACTTTATGCCAATTTGTTCAATCGCGTATGGCAAGTTTAAACTGACGATGAAGTTGGACCCAAAGTTCAAAAGCGTCGCGATGCCAACCGCCTGCGAACGGACTTTCGTCGGAAACACCTCTCCAACTAACAACCACGCGATTGGACCGAAACTCACTTGGTACGCGCCAACGTACAAGAAAATTGCAGCCACGGAAATGCGAGCTTGCGTTTCTGAAAGTGCCACCGCCTCGACGCCGGGTCCGGCAAAATCTGGCGAAGCCAAAGCGAGAACCATCAGCGATAACGTAATGACGCTCACTCCGCCGAGCAACAAGGGGCGCCGGCCTAAACTGTCTACTTTCCACACGGCGATACCGGTCATGAATAGCTTAAACACTCCAACCACGACGGCAATATTCGAGGCGCCTTGCGTCGACCATCCGGCAGCCTCGAACGTTTGCGTCGCGTAATACAACACCGACGGTTGCCCAGTCAACTGCTGAAATAAAACCACCGATAAGCCGACGTACAAAGCTTTCGCGTATTTCTTATCTAAAATGGCAAACGGCGATTTCGCTTTTCCCATCTCTTCTTTCCTCCTCACGTCCGCAAACATATTAATCTCGTCTAATTCATTCATCAATTCCATCTCGCTCACGTTTGGCCCTCGCAATTTTCTCAGCGCAGGAAACGAGTCCGTATTCTTTGACGCCAACCATCTCGGTGAATCCGGTAAGATGAACCCAGCGCCGACTAACGTCAACAGCGCGAGCGGCACAGAGCTTAAAAACATCGTCCTCCACCCACCATCTTCGCCGACGTACTGACTCGCGCAAAAATACCCGCACAAAATCCCAAACACGATCGCCGCTTCTTTCAAAGAAATCAAGGTGCCTCTGAGCGAACTCGGCGCGGTCTCTGCTATGTACACCGGCGCGCCGTGCATGGCAAAACCAATCCCTAAACCGTAAACAGCTTTTGCAACGATCAAAAAATCAACCGAATGCGCGTTCGCTTCCATCGTTCCACCGATTAAATACAGCAAACCCGCCAAGGCGATTTCTTTCCTCGATCCCAACTTTTCTCCCGCGCCCGCGGCGGCCACCGCGGATGCCGTCAACGCGCCAAAAAGAGACGCCGAAACAACCTGACCGGATTGCGAAGCCGTCAAAGAGAAGAAATCCGTCGAGGATGACTTTATGCTCTCCAACGCACCGGAAGATAAGCCAATGTCGAGACCAAAAAGTAATCCAGCCAACGCCGGGAAGGCGAAAGCGACGCCCACTCGACCGTAATCAATTTTCGTATCTTTTTTCATCTTCTCGTTCTTCTCCGAAGAAGAAGAAGCCTTCGTCCGAACCGCGGAGGCGCGACCACGACCAACGCCAAAAGACGACGCGCGAAGGGTGATTCTTTCCAACGACCTCGATTTCAATCCCTTTTTTCCCTCGCTCTTCTCGATCGTTAACAAAACAGAAGAAGATGAAGAAGAACAACAACAGCGAGGAAAGCTTTTTTCACCGCGACGAGGTTGAATGTATCTTCTCTGACGCACGAAAACAGACGACGACGAAGACGACGAAGAAGCAGACGAAGAAGAAGAAGATGCGAGCGCAGAGGGTGACTTCCCAAAAACGCTCTTCTCTGTTCTTCTTGTTGTTGTTGTCGTCGTTGGTGTCAGCGGAAGCGCTCGAGAAGAGGAGAAGGAGAGGTGCATTTATCTCTCCGCGCAGCAACCAACAACCGCTTTTAGTAACGAGTTTGGATACGAGTTTAGATGAAAAGGCAAACCCCTAAACCCTATTATCACAGAGCAATTTTCTTGTTTAGGGTTTTAATTTTTTGAAAAAACAAAATTTCTTCTGGGCACCTGTTTGCTGTTTTTAGATACGAAAGAAACGCGTTTCTCTTCATTACATTTACACAAAACAAAACACACACATATCGAATCACACACACAGATTCAAAAACCAAAACTAACGGCAACAACAACTCAGAAATAAGATGATGTTGACGACTTCTTTGCGACCGTTCCACGTGTTGGACTCCGTTCTGGCGTCCGAATTGGAGGACATGTTCTTCGACGCGGTGGATTCGGTTTTACCTTCTTCTTCTCCTTCTTCTCCGACGATGATGATGAAGAAAAAGCGCGCGATGCTTTCTTCGCCGGCGACGAGAGGAAGGCACGTGCAAACGAAAGAGACGAGCAAAGGAACGCTCGTGAAATTGAACGTTCCGGGGTTGTCGAAGGACGACATCCAGATCACGCTGCGAGGCGCGCGACCGGTTGTTTCGAAAGAAGATGAATCGAAACTTTCTTCGATTTCGGGTGCCCAACTGCAAAACCAAGAAGGGGTGCCCACCACGATGAGCATCGACTTTCTTCCAAAGGGACAACAACAACAACAACAACAACAACAATCCTTGACGATTAAACTGCGACGCAAAGCGACGCACGACATTGAAAACGCAAAAGCGGTGGTGTCTGATGGCATTTTGCGCGTCGTCGTGCCAAAAATAACTTTGCCCGTGGTGCACGTTCCGGTTGCCTCCGGGGAAGAAAGCGCCGCGGGAGAGCGCCGTCCGGTGGACGATTCCGAAGTCTGCTTGAAATTCGCGGTCGCTGGGTATGGCAGCAAAGATATTTCCGTCGAGTTGGACGCGGAAAGAGAGAGGTTAAAGATTTCCGGTTTGCTTAAAGATAAGTCGAGCCAGTTTGAGAGAGTCGTGCCGGTGCCGAGAGGGTTGCGCGCGGAACACGTGACGCTTTGCGCAGTCGAGAACGGCGTTTTGGAACTCCGTTTGCGCGATCCGCTGGCGATTGAGAAGCGCGTCGTGCCGGTGTTTAGCACGTCCCCGCCGCCTCTGCAATCTTTACCGTCGCCTCAAGGGATGGAGGCGCAACCGATGATTACCGGTGAAGAGGAAAAAGGAGAAAAGAAACCAGAACAAGAGCAGCAACAACAACAACCAGAAGAAGACAACCGCGTCGTTTTGATGAAAACCGAGGTCCCGGGGTACTCCTCCAAAGACATCGAGTGCTTCATAAACGTCGATCGCACGATCGAAGCGAAAAGAGGCAACCGTGGCGTCAAAATCGGCATTCCGAACACCATCGACATCGACTCCATCAAAGCCTACTGCGAGCACGGCATCTTCCAAGTGATCGGCCAAACCGCGCCGGTCGCCGAACCCCTCTCGTCTTCGCTCGCCGTGCGCGCGCCGCCGACCGAGGAAGGCGAGAAACAAAAAATGCTCCAACAGTTGGAAGACATGGTCGAAGAGGAAGAAGAAGTTCACGAAGAAGAAGAAGAAGAACGAGACGCGGTTCTCGTGAACAAGAGAGAAGGCGAGGAAGAGGCGATGAAAGCCTAAAAACGCCGTGGCGAGAGAGCGTTTTTGAGAGACAATGAAAATTGAGAAATTTTAATAAGGTTTTTGTAAAGAAAATTGTACACATTTTTACACACACGCACAATAATAATGTTTCGTCGCGCGTCGATCGCGAGACGAGTGCTGTCTTCGCTGGAGACGTCTTCTTCGTCTTCTTCTTTTTCGACGAGTCTATTCACCACCACCACCACCACCACGGCGGCGCGTGCTCACGCGAAGAAGAAGAACAAAATAAATCCAATTTCCTCCTCGTCGACGTGTCTGCCGCATCGCGTGGGGAAGAGCGCGAATACGAACGCGACGACGACGACGACGACGACTCGTTTTTTGAACGCGTCGTCGAGCAGGAACGACGGAAAAGAAGAAGGCGAGAACACCAACAACGAAATCGAGATGAAAGGGATCACTCTCAGAGGTCGACCGATGTATTTGGACATGCAAGCGACCACGCCGGTAGATCCGAGAGTTTTAGACAAGATGTTGCCGTATTTCGTGAGCTCGTACGGGAACCCGCACTCGCGCACGCATTATTTCGGGTGGGAAGCGGAAACGGCGAACGAGGAGGCGAGAAAGAACGTCGCGGACGTGATCGGAGCGACGGAGAAGGAGATTATTTTTACGAGTGGAGCGACGGAGTCGAATAACATGGCGATTAAAGGTATCGCGAACTTTTATAAATCGGGAGGGAAGACGCACGTGATTACGACGCAAACGGAACACAAGTGCGTGTTGGATTCGTGCAGGCAGTTGCAACAAAACGGGTTCGAGGTGACGTACTTGCCGGTACAAAAGAACGGTTTGATCGATTTGGAGGAGTTGAAGAAAGCTATTCGCCCCGGACAGACGTGTTTGGTATCGGTGATGGCGGTGAATAACGAAATCGGCGTCGTGCAGCCGTTGAAAGAAATTGGGGAGATTTGTCGCGCGAATAAGGTGTTCTTTCACACAGATGCCGCGCAGGCGGTCGGTAAAATTCCCCTGGACGTGGATGAGATGAAAATTGATTGCATGTCAATCTCGGGGCACAAAATCTACGGCCCAAAAGGTGTCGGCGCCATTTACGTTCGAAGACGACCGAGGGTGAGGATGGAACCAATCATCAACGGTGGCGGTCAAGAGAGAGGTTTGCGAAGTGGGACTTTACCAACGCCGTTGCTGGTCGGGTTGGGCGAAGCCTGCAGAGTCGCGAAAGAGGAAATGGAATACGATCATAAGCACGTCGAAAGGCTTTCGAAACGATTGTTGGATGGGTTAAAAGAACGCATTCCGTATTTAGTCGTAAACGGAGACGAGGAGCAAAGGTACCCGGGTAACTTGAACGTATCGTTCGCATACGTCGAAGGCGAGTCATTATTGATGGGTTTGAAAGATTGCGCGGTTTCCTCTGGGTCGGCGTGTACGAGCGCGAGTTTGGAACCGAGTTACGTGTTGAGAGCGTTGGGTGTGGAAGAGGATATGGCGCACACGAGTATTAGGTACGGAATCGGGAGATTCACGACGGAGGAAGAAGTGGACCGGGCCGTAGAGTTGACCGCAGAAGTCGTGGAAAAGTTGAGAGAGATGAGTCCGTTGTACGAGATGGTGCAAGAAGGGATTGACATCTCAAAGATCCAATGGAGCTCGCATTAGAAAATAAAAACATACTCTATTACTAATCTACATCTATATATTACACAAACAACATAATCATCAATCATACCATCACTCTTGCGCATCGCTGCTACTCAACATTTCAATTTCGTACGTGGATAACGTATACGCGTCGAGCGAGAGTGGCACGCCTCGTTGTTTTATAATTTCGCGAGCCAGTTCCTCCGCGTTGAAGTGACCGAGATATTGTTTCTTCATGGTAAGAAACGCTTCCTTACCAAACGCTTCCTTCAAGGATTGAATGCTCGTTTCCGGAGCGACGACGTAATAGTAATCGTATGCCTTTTTACTTTTGTTGTTTTTATCGATGACTTTCATCGAATGGGCAAAACGTTTGGCGCTCTCTTGAGAGTGCTCTTTTATGGCGATTGATTTTATCGCATCTTTTCCAAGTAAAGCGTTTGGCGGAGGGTACGTGCGCCAAAACGCGACCAATGCTTTAGCGTTGCCGTTTCCAGATCCAACGCCATCGGGATCTGTTGCAAACGAGGGGAGATCTAAAACCGCGGACGATATTTGAGCTTGGTGTGCGAAACCGTAAAAGAGGGTCACCGTCGCGTTGAACGCGACCCAAACGAGCCAGAAGAGTGAGAATTTCACACGCACTCCTCCGGTCGTTTTCTTCGTGTACCTATCCTTGACCGGAACTGGAGTTTCGTTCTCGTATAATCGAGCGAGTTCATAGCTCGCAACTACGAGCACGGGAAGCATCGCTGGAAGCAAGAATCTAGCCTCCTGGTGCGAAGAAATGGACAAAACGGCGATGGAAGCGAAAGCGGAATACAAGACTGGTCGCATGCTTTGACTCGTTTCCGAGCCGTTTTCCTCTGCGTTCTTTCTCCTCGTCACTGTTTCCTTTATCATTTTCCATGCGCACAGCGCATACGCCGGTCCAAAGAGAACAAACCCATTTAACAATAAATGCGTCAATCTGAAGTGCTCGCCGTGATGTTTGCCGGCGAATTTCACGTTGTATACCAACGAGTGCCACGGCGCGAAATAAAACTCCTCTTCCGAGCGCTCGTAGTATCTCGCGTCCGTTTTAGCAATAGCAGATGCGCTGACCGCGAATGAAACCGCCACGATCGAGCTCCGTCTCAAAAACTCCATCGCCAGCTTTGGCGTTCGCAAAAATCTCGCCGACTCGAACACCACCAAAGGCGCGACGAAAATCGCAAACGTAAACCGCACGAAGATACCCACGGCAATTAGCGCGCCTCTCAAAACCAGCGCAAAATCCTCTTTCAACACCTCCATCGCCGATTTCTTATTCTCGCCAGCGCTACTCTTTCTACTCGTCATCGAATCCATCATCCCGATTAAAACCATCGCGAAAATCGTCGCTTCCAACCCGTTCGAAAACGGTCTCGTCTGTATCACAAACATCGGCCAAGACGTCGCCAGTAAGATTGGCACGTATCGAAACGCGTTCGAATTCGTCTTCTTCTTTGCAATTTTTATCGCGACAAAATCGACGATTAATGAATACAAAGTCATCGTCGCTCGCGGCGCGGCCAACAGCCACCAAGTTTTGCTGGTGATGCTAGGGGAAATGCGCATCCAAATCCGATACGGCACCGAACTCATCAACCCGTGCGCGATGGAACTCCGAACCGGCATTTTCGCCGTAAACTCCCACGGAATGTGCGTCGACGTTTTAACCATCGCGTCGTCCCCACCAAACGCGTCCCTGAACGCCGGTTGAATCGATTGAAAGTGTTCGTCTGGGTGGACGTAGCCGGTACCGAACATCGCGGAGAGGAATCGAAGCATAACGAGGACGAGGTGGAGAATGTTCAGATGAAAATTGAGAGAAGAAGAAGAAGATGATAAAGCTGATGACGACGAATGCGCCGCGTTTGATGCAATTGCCATTCTTAGTATTCCGTGTTCTACTTCCGATAAAAAGCGGCGGGAAAGGAGGAAAGAGAGAGAGGCACTTTTCAAATTTCCCCTATGGTATTTATACTCCTTTTTAGCAAGATATTTTCTTTAAACCGTCTAAGCGGTCGTCGCCTCTGCGTCGATCTAACCCATCCTCCCCGTAGCCACTCCCGAGCAAAACGCCACCTTTAATCTTTTTATCGTGCGATTGCTGCACTTTTTCTGCGAACCGAGAGTATCCAGGCATGCTTTCTATGGATTTCACGTCGATCGCTTGGCACCGGTGCAGCGAGACGCGCAGGAGGAGCGCGCAGCTTTCGAAGAGGTCTCGAGGGAGACGGGACAGTCGAGGGTTGTCGTCTAAGAGGATCGTTTTTATTTTCGGAGGTAGGAAACCGTCCGGGACGGAGAGGAGGTCGCACTGCGTCGCCGCGAACGTGGTTAAGCTTTGCCATTTCCTTTCGTCGACATCTTTTTGCTTTTCCTCCTCTTTATTATTATCCTCTCTGGACGAAGACGCTTCCAAAGACAAGCGCTCCAACCGCCCGTTCCCGCTCACGTCCACATCCTCCAACGCCTCCATCTCCCCGAGCGTTCCCACGTCCACCGCGAGCAACTGATTGCGACTCAAATTCAAACTTTTCAAAGTCTTCCCGCACTGTTTCGCCAACAAAGACCAATCGATGCTGTCGATCGCGTTTTCGCTCGCGTCCAACACCTTCAACCGTTTCGCGTGCGCGAAGAACGCATCCACGCGTTTCAACTTGTTCTTCTTGACGATCACGCGTTGCAAGTTCGCGCCGATGCTCAACAAAAGACTCTCCGGAACGTCCACTATCCGGTTGTTCGTCGCGTCGAACGTCTTCACCTTGATGTTTTTCTCCGTTAACTCGGAAATAACGTCCGGAGGTACGCGCGGTAACGAACAATCGCGAAGCGAGACGACGCCGGTCGCGTGCCAGTTTTGGACGCGATTTTGGAAGTTTTTCTTGGTGATTTGATTGCGAACGCCCGCGGTAGACGATAGGGAAGATTCTTTTGGTTTGGATGCGCAACAACCCATCGTTGTCTCTCTCTGTGTGTGTCTGCGTGTGTTGATGCAGAGCGCGTGCGTTTATTTCTTTTTGTCTTTTGGGGTAAATTTACAACGAGTGTCTGCTCCTCTTCTTCTTTTTCGTCTTCTTCGCCGCGTCGTCACGATCGTCTTCTTCGCGTTCTCCAAAAGCTAAAGCGTCGCCGGCAGATTTCCGGCGTCGTTTCCTATTTTTCTCGTCCGCGCTGAGAAGTGGAGTGGTGCTCTTTTTCTTTTTCTTCTTCGTTTTCTTCGTCTCGTCGTCTTCGTCTGGAGGGAAGTAGTCGTCCTCTTCCGCCGCTTCCTTGTTGGATGTCGCCGCCGCCGCCGCGGCTGCTTTTTTCATCTCTTTGAACATCGCTTTCCTCTGTTTCTTGTGTTCTAGCTTTTTCTTTCCGGCGCGGATGTCTCTGGACACGTAGCCTTCTTTGTTATCGACTCGGTCTCTCCTCGGGTTGTTCTCTCGACCGTCTTTTCGCAAAGGTTTGTATTTCTTTTCGTTTTTATCCGCCTCGAGATTTAACAACCATTTGGGAACGTCGCATCCGCTGCGTTGCATCACTCGCGCGATGGAACGCACCGTGCCTCTCTTCGCGTCTTCTTCGGTGAAGAATGTGACCGCGTTTCCAACGCGGCCGGCTCGTCCCGACCGGCCGATGCGGTGGATGTACGCCGTGCTCGTCAGCGGGAAATCAAAGTTGACCACGGTGCCGACGGCGGCGAAATCCATCCCTCTTGCCATCAAATCCGTGGCGCACAAGCAGTTCAATTTACCTATTCGGAACAGATCGACTATGGATTTGCGTTTCTTATCGGACATGTCCGAGTGAATTAATCCGACTTCACCTAGTGCGCCTCCGGTTAACTCTTTCGCGACTTGGACGCATCGATCTTTACTCTGCGCGAAGATGATCAACGGCGTTTGCACGCCTTTTTGAACCATTTGCTTGACGGCTAAAATTTTCCCGCTCTCTTTGCCGCAAAAGACGAGCTTTTGCGAGATGGATTCGTTGGCAGAGTTTCGTTCACCCACGGTGAGACGAACGCAGTGGTGCATGACGCTTCGTGCTAATCGCTCGGCGGTTTCCGGAAGCGTCGCGGAGAACAACGCTTTGAGACATTTTTTCTTTTTCGTCGTCTTCGCGGGACTCTTTTTCTTCTTTTTCTTTTTGTCGTCGTCGTTATCATCGTCTGGATTATCGCAGGCATGCACGACGGCATCTATTTGCTCTACGAACCCCATTTCGAAGAGTTTATCGGCTTCGTCTAGGACTAAAAATTCAACCGCGTGCGTCGAAATTTTCTTTTGCGCTAAAAGGGAGGCCAATCGCAAAGGCGTGGAGACGAGAATGTCAACTTTATTGAAGTCATTCGCCGCGTTCGCTTTGGAGAGTTGCGTGACCCTGTGTAATGAGAAGGAGAAAGATCAAAGAAAACGTCAACAAATGAACGCATGAGATATAACAAAGAAAGAGAGAGAGAGAGAGAGAGAGAGAAAAGAAACGGTATGAACTTTGTTGATCAGAGCTGCTATTCCCCTGTAGACTCTTCAGCGCCAACCGTTTTCTTCAACTCGTAAAAATCACAAGCGTCCTCTAGTCAGATATCAAACACCAACTTCGGCTTCACATTTCTACACTCAGAAGAATACAGAGAGGCACCTCACGGAACGCCTTTTAAATGGTCGTAAAAAAGACGTCACAGGCTTGAAGTTCTTCCTCACTTCAACAAAAACGAACGCGATCGATGCGAACAAAAGAAAAAATCTCACCTCAACCCGTCGTTCAACAGAGTACAAATCCTGGTCGATTGCGTCGCCAATTCTTTCGTCGGCGCTAACAAAATCGCTCTCACGCCTCCGTCTTTCCTCTTCCCAAGTCGCATGAAAATAGGTAACAAAAACGCGAGCGTCTTCCCGCTCCCAGTCGGTGCCACCGCCAACGTCTCCACGTCTCTCAACATCATCGGTATCGCTTGCCGTTGAATCGGCGTCGGTTCGAGCCATTTGCACTCCTCTAATCGTTTAATCAAAGATTTCGAACATCCGTACGTGGTCTCTAAATCCTGGAAACTTTCCAAAGGCGCCGGTATCACGTTTCGCGAGTCGTCTCCTTTCACTCTGATCTTGTACTTCTTTCGTCGGATGTTCGCCAGTTCTTCCTCGGTTTGGTGGTTCGTTTTGGACGCTTTCGCATTTGCTTTTTTCTCCTTCTTCGCGCTCCCAAACATCGATATCTTGTCGTCCTCTTCGTCGTCGCTGCTGCTGCGGCTACTACTACTACTATCACCATCGTTGCTCTCGCCATCGCTCGAGGAAGAAGAAGAAGACGATTCGGATTCCGAACTCTCATCATCGTCATCGTCTTCTTCTTCTCCTAAATTCTCGCCGCCGTCACTCTTCGTTTTCTTCTTCGCGAATTTCTCCATGTCGTTCCCGAACCTCTTCGCGTTGAACTGCGCCAAATTCCCGCACAACTGCGCGAACGCCAAGGAGGCCTTGGAAGCTACCAGGGAGGATTCGTTCTTCGCACCCATAGCTTTGGCTTTTATTTTTGTTTCCTTGTTGTTGTTGTTGTTGTTGTTGTTGTTGGTAACTGAAGCGAGGCCGAAAAGTGACTGAGAAGTTTGTTTCTCGTGTGAAGGCAAAATCGCAAAAAGTGAACGCGAAGATACTTTTTGATGTGGGAATATTTTTTTTATTAATAGTCTCTCTCGTGTCTCTCAATGTCTCTCTGTCTCTCAATCTAAACCTCTTCTTCTCCTTTGTCAGCTCACTAAACGAACGTAGTCCTCGTATTGTTGATCCGTCGGCTCGGCAGCTCCTTTTTCGAGCAAGTAGTTTTCGCACTCGTAGTGCTCTGTGAAGCGAGCTGCGGAGACGAAGTCCACGTTGTCAAGAGGCGCTTTCGCCTCTTCGACCAAATATTTGAGGGTAATAAGTTCACCTTGTTCTGAGGCGAAACCCACACAGTTTTCTAAACACTCAGTTATCTTTTTCTCTTCAATGCAGTATTTCAAGATGTCTAATTGACCATATGCTGCCGCTTGGATTGTCGCGTATCTTTCCACTTCTCGCGAAGGTTTCAATTTATCGAGAAGAAATCGGAGACAGTCAAGGTTTCCTTTAATGGCAGCTTGAACGCATGACTCACTTTCATCGCACGGGCAATTATTAGCAAAGCAGTACTTCAACATCTCGAGATTACCTAAATTTGCTGCCACACTAATCGTCCGTTCATGCCACTCGCACTTTTTCACTTCTCGCGCCCACTTGAGTAACTCGAGTTTATTCGTGAAAGCAACTTCAGCACAAAACCAGGCTTGATCTTTCACTCTTCTATATCTATCTTTCTTCCCCCATGGCATGTCTTTCCAGCACCATTCCAACGTCGAAATGGACGTGCATTCGTGAACATACCAACCCATTTTTGATACGTCTACCCCCGCGTATTTGAGTAAATCCAAATTCTCGATATTCGCCTTTGCAAAGAAATATCGATCCGTCCCATTCAATTTCGGCATCACATGCGATGCAAAAATATCCTTGTGGTGCAACACCAACCCCGTCCACAACGCCGTCGGCCCGAGCTTCAATCTCTCCGTTTCCTCTCGCTTTCGTTCGATCGCGTCTTCCTTTTCCTTTTTCTTCTTCCTCTTCGCCGCGCCGGAAGGTTTCTTACCGCCCATCATGATGCGTCGTTTTTTTGTTATCGTTGCTGATTATTATTATTATTATGATCATTATTTATGTCTGTGACCGTTTTTTTCTCTCTTTTCTTTTGGACCAAAAAACAGATAAAACGCACCACAGTGAAAGAGAGACAAGAAGAAGAGCACAAACAACGCGCGCGCTTTCAAGACTCTTCTCACTCTTCAACGAAAAAAAATGACGACAACGACGCTATTATCTTTGTGCGCGAGCAGTCGAGCGACGCGCGCGTCGACGAGTTTTACCGGTCTGTCTTCCTCGAAGAAGGGAAACTCCACGAGATGTCGTCGTTTTGGAACGTCGTCAGCGCCGAGCCGCCACCGGAAATTCGGCGGAGTGGAGCGGTTGTTTCACCACCTCGCGAGAGGAGGAAGACGAGAAGGATCGTTAACGATGTCGGTCGGAGCTTCTGGTGCAGATACCAGCGACGGCGGCGAAGAGGACGAAGGGGACGTGTGGGAGGACGATTACGGCATGGACGAAGACGACGAGGGTCCCTCTGGAGGCGATAACCTCGACTGGAGGACGCAGATGAAACTGGACGACTTGGCGAACAAACCGGCGAAGCGGTACCAGGACGCGGACGACGACGATTATTTCATGAAACCGGCGTCGGCATCGGCGATGAAAGACGACGAGAACGACTGGGCTTCGCCGTCGAATCCGTTCATGAGTTCAGACTTTAGCTCTGGGCCGGACGACGGGTGGTTCGATAACGACGACTGGTTGCAGCCGGCGTACACGGAGGTGACGGCGGAACCCGGGTCTATTTTAGAAAAGGTGCAAAGGTTGCATTTGGGAGAGCCGGCAGATCACACGTTCCAAGACGGAGAGTATTTTACGCTGACGAACTTTGTGAAACAAAAAGCCGATAACGATTTTTGTTTGGTTTTGGAAGTGGCGGAACGCGCCAGGGAGAGGAAGATTGAACGGTTAGAGAGTTTACATCCGACGCCAGAGATTAACGCTTTGCCGGAAATTCAACAGGTATGAAATCTCTTCCGTTTCTTTCTTTTCTTCGCTTTTTCGCTTTTCTCTTTTTTATATCACGATGAAACAGACAAGAACCTTTTTCCTTGGCGACGGTGACGATAAAAGCATTTGTGGATGTCGGAATTCGCAAACCATGTCGAAAGAAAATGCGCCATCCATTTCCGTAGTCGCTCCATACGGAAAAAGTGTACACGTTTCATTTTGGGAAAATAGAGAAAAGAAAGCTTTTGACTTTCACTCGCTTTCGTTTTTTTGTGTTTGTGTCTCTCTCTTTCTTTTTCTCTTTCACTCATCCTTCCTGTCGTGCTGACTTCTTCTCTTCTTTTTACAAAAATCTTTTTATATAGGCGATTGTCGATTTAGCGTTGGAGGTTGACGCGTCTGGTGGGAAAACTTCCGCGTTTCTCGCCATGTCCGAGGCTGCCGATCGCGCACGGTTACGTTGGGAGCTCCAAGAAGCCTCGTGGTGCTGGGATAATTGGGTCGAAGAGCACATGTCGCAGTTTGGCATTTCCGAAAGAGCGGCAAAGTTGTTACACATGGGGGAGAGAGTAGAGGACGCCATGGATTTCGAAGCGGCTTTGTACGACAGAGACGACGGAGGATTCCCGGGTAGACGATGATGTGGAATTATTGCGTGTCTCTTGTTTTTAGCATTACATCTTTGTTCTCAGCAGCAGTGTGTTTATTATTAGACGTGTTTTTATATTAGATCAACTATCTGTATTCCTGTATTTCAAGAACTTCAAATCTCGAGCGGCGGCGAGTCGTACAAAGCGGTCCACAACTTTGCAAGCGGCGCATCGTCGACGATTTCTTTCTTTGTTTCGACAATTTTCGGGTACGATTCCACGTCGGGAATAGTTTCCATGGCCTTCACTACTTTCAACGCCGACTTGACGAGCTCATCAACCTGATCTTTTTCGTGTTGCACGGCTTTTTCGGGCGCTTCCGTCCACAGCGTTTTCAACAAAAGTTCGCACGCCTTATCGGCGTTCTTCAAGACGTACTCGGCTCCATTCGGAACCGAATCTTCACAGAGCTTTTCAAAAGTAGCGTGAACAGCCATCCTGATGCTCCTATCCGGATCTTCCAATCCAACGACAATCATCGCATCAACCATTGATTTGATATCATCTTCGGGGATTGCAAATCCAAGAGCGCTCTTTGGACGCGATAAGAGGACATCGACAAAATCGTACGCAGCCGTTCGAAGTTCCAAACCGTAATCGAACTTCTGTTTGAACGGTCCTAAATCGATTTCCTTGATCAAAGCGTGGTTGACTTGGAGCTGAGAGAGCACGTCTGGTAAGACTTTCGCAAGCAAAGGCGATAAATCGTCGTTTTGTGAGCTGTTTCTTCTACCGATGACGGAGAGGAGCTGCAGCGCGGCGCGACGACAGTTATGGTCCGCCTCTTTGACCAATCCTACGAATGACTCTAAAGAGCACTTGAAGTGTTCGTCTTTCGGTAACGAGACCAACGCAAATCGAACAGCGTCGACTAGTAAAGCAGCATTCGTTGCATTTTCGGGCGTTTTCGCGCCCTTGACGATTGAGTTCAACGCTTGCTCGATTTCTTTTACGAGCGCGTGGTTTCTCGCGACAAATCGACCAAGAACTTCCGCAACGTCCGCCTTGACCGCATCGTCTTTCAAATCTTCGTCGCGCGCTTTCGCAAGCACGACGGCCCACGCTTGTTGTGTGGACTTGAAGAGAACGTCATCGTCTTCTCGTTTCACTCTTTTCTTCCTAGGAGACATCATGTGCTCCATTCTCGACGATCCTCCAGCGAGCACGCCGTCTTCCGAGGAACCGTCGGCGCCAATGATGACTTCGCGCAGTGCGCGCAGTGCACCGTGTTTCAAGATTTCTTGGACGTCTTTTTTCGTGGTTTTGATAGTTTCGAGAATCTTTGGTAAAAACGCGTCTTTATTGCCGACTGCGCAACTTCCCAACGCGAACGCCGCCGCCGTCTTCACTTCGTCCGAGTTGTCTTCTTCGAGTTTCTTCCATAAGGTACCATCGATGGCTTTGGAATCGTCGAGCTTGGTTCGCTTCCCGATTTCACCAAGCGTCCAAAGAGAGATGACTTCTCTTTTACCATCTTTATCGCTGATGTCCTTGATTAAAGTCGCTATGGTGCTCTCGAGGATTTTATCACCAGCCGCTAGAGTGGCGCTCGCGATGCACGCGGCGCGGTTTCTCATTTCCAACCTCACAGATGCGATATCTTGTTGCATGCGCATCATGGCACGATCGTCCGTTTCCATGTCATTCGGTGACGCGATGGCAATCGATGATAACTCTTCGTAGATGACGTCAAACGCTTCCTTCCTGGCTACAACCGCAGCTTCAAAGAATCTTTCTAACGTCAACAACGCCTGTCTCTGAATCAAACTCGAACTCACGAAGGTTAGTGCGTTTTTTAAGGGCCCAGATTCAGTCGCTTTCTTTGCGGAATTTTTCAATTTCGCAGACCGTTCGCATATAGCTGCAAAGGCGTTGACGCACATCGCTGCCAAGTGCGCGTCGTTTTCAACGAAACCACCGAGCTCGGTAACCGCATCTTCCACGAATACGAGGCAATCCGCATCTTTCAGCGTTTTTTCGTCGCTTCTCTCCACGAGCGCTCGTGCGCCGTTTACCGAAGCTTCGCGTAAATGTCGATCGTTCTTTCTTAGATAGGAAGCAAACTCGCGAATCAAGTCACCGGCAACTCCAGAAAGGCTGACTTCAGCCGGCGATTGTCGAGCAATTTTCGCGGCATTGCGCGTAGCAACCAATTTCGTCGAATCGGCTTGCACTCTTTCCAACAATAAGTCGAGCGCTTGCTTCTGCTGAGCCGGCTTCAACGTATCGCCCAAGTGCGTGAGGACATTACCTAAGAGCATCACCGAGGCGTCCTTCACTTCTTGGTCCTCGTCTTGCTGAGCCAAGCGCGATATCGCGCAGTCCAAACCACCTAACGCTAAAGCAGAGCACCCTTGTTTATCTGGAACGGCGTCGTTCGTATTTGGACGCGCTCTGTGAACTATGCAAGCCAATGCGCGCAAACCTTCCGCTGCAAGCTTGTAGTATGGGTCATTTGCGCACGAGAACACAGCCTCCGTGAGCCTATCGATATCCTTTTTCGCAAAAACGATGCGCGCTGCCGACGCGAGAGCATCTGCGTTCGTCGAATCGAGCTCGTCTGTGGTGGGCACGCGGAGCACTTCGGATGCAAAAGCGACGGCTTCCAGTCGCAGGTTTGCCGAGGAATCCTTTTCGCTCGAAGCGCCCGCATCTGTGAGCGTCGTCATTGCAGCGCCTGCAATTGCATCCGCAAGTCTCGAGCGCGACGTCTCTGATGCTTCAACAAAAGCTAATCTTCTGTTCGCGCGACCAATCTTTCCGAGAAGTTTCAGAGACGCAATCTTGCGTTTCGTTGCCGCAGCGATTGCAGATTGAGACGTCTTCTTCGTTTTATCGAGCGCGCATTCTTGCTGCGCTCTGGCGATGGCTAAGTCTCGCGCTTTCTCGACAAGTGCGCACGTCAAACTGCTATCACATGTCTTTGGAAAGGCAGCAAACGCTGCCGTCAAAGCGTCGAAACATTCTAATTTCACGGCGTCTTCGCGGTCACTTTTCATTCTCTTGAAGAGTTTCTTGAACACGACTTCGTGGTGTCTTTGGAGGATACCTTCAGAGGCGGAACACAAAATTACACCCACAACTCTCGCAGAGGCTCTGCGAACTTTCCAACTATCGTCGTCTTCTATTTCGTCCGAGTAATAATCTTCGTCGTACGCATCGTCGTCGTTGTCGTCTCCGTACTCGTCGTCCTCTGCCGCGTCCTTCATTTCGTGATCGGGTGTTCGGATTTGACACGTTTCCATCTCATCAGCGGGGACGTCGTCGTCCTCATCCTCTTCTTCGTCGTAGTTTGGATCGTACGTCAAAAGTTTCACCACCATTTGCAAAACTTGCTCCAATTGCTTTTCCTTAGCTGATTTCGAAGTTACTTCCCCGAATCGTCCGCAAATCGTTTCCAACGCCATGAGCGATTGTTCCGCTATGGATGCAAATGCCTCGTCGGCTTCCTCGTCATTCTCCATCTTCTCAACCAACGCGCTACAAAGCTTGGTTAAAACTGGGACGACCGTTTTTGAAGCCAAACTTCCACTCGCTGCATCCTTCTTCTTTTTCCCGCCGCCTCCGGTGGCGCTTTCCGCCACCAAGCGTTTCCCGCCGCCGTCCTTTGCGGCAATCATTCCGAGTGTAAACGCACCTAACTCGCAACCAATCACGTCCTTCTCCGCTAATGCCTTCTCACACCTCGACGCCGTCTTCTCAACAACATCAGCTAACTCTTTCGCGTTCGCCGCGCGACTCAAAGATGCTAAAATCCCCGCGCATCTCTTCCTACTCGTCTGCCCGTAAGTCTTGTCTTCTATTTTCGATATCGTCGTTTCAATCAACGACGACACGTCTTTAGACTCCACGAACTCCGCTTTCGTTTCGCACAAAATCTGCAAAATCTCCGTCGCGTCGTCGTGCACCGTCGCTTTACTCGCATCTCTCAACACTCCGTCGAAAAACGGCACGCACTTACCGCAAAAATCCTTCGAAACCTCCTTGGAATACGCTTCCACCCCGATCGTCTTCAGCGCTACCGACGCGCTCTCCTTGTGTCGACTCCTCTCTTCCTTATCCACGTGCGGCCCGAACGTCTTCTCCGTCGGCGCAATCTTCTCGCACAAGATCTGCAGCGTCTTCTTGTTCGCCTCCTTCGTCGATTTCCTCAAAAGCGTCGGCAACGCTCGAATCGCCAAGTCTCGGCAATCGCTAAAAATGTCCACCAGAGCGATTAAAACAACCTCGTGGATCTTCTCCTCCACCTCCGAAGCCGTCGGTGGTTTGTAGGTGTCTTTTTGCAGCTCTTGCGTTAAATCGGAAACCGCCATGCATCGGTAATCTGTTGTTACGGCACAGAGAGAGAGCGAGAAGAAAAAATTGATTTTTTGTCACTCAAAGCTTTCGAAAACTCGCGCGCGAGTGTGTGTGCATTTCAGCAAAAGAGAGAGAAAGAGAGAAGAGGAAAGTTCCGACACTCCTCGTCGCCGATGCTCTTCCGCGAGTTTTATCGAGAGATCAAATGCAGAAAGACAGAGAGAGGCAGAGAGAGCGCAAAACTCGGCGCATCCTCCATCACCACGCGCGCGCGCGAGAGAGAGAAAAAATCGATCTCGTTAGAAAAAAATCATCGGCCCCACGGAAAAAACAAATCACATCCATCCATACCTCGATCCTTGTGGTGTATCTGCTCGAATATCTTCGTGAACGTCGAGTTCACGGAGGACGAACTCGGCGCCATCTTTTTTAAAAAGGTGCTTTTCAAAGCGCCGTTTCAAATGCACACGGGAGATAGATAGATGGAGAGAGAGAGTTTGATGTGCAGAAAATAATGAGGAAAACGAGAGAGAAAAGGAAAATTTTTGAAACGACAAAAATGGCTTTGGGAATATTTTTTACATCTATGTTTGGTTTCTTCACTCCTGCGACGCTATGCGACGAACACAGTCCTCGTATTCTTGATCCGTCGGTTCGGCAGCTCCTTTTTCCAGCAAGTAGTTTTCGCACTCGTAGTGCTCTCCGAAGCGAGCTGCGGAGACGAAGTCCACGTTGTTAAGAGGCGCTTTCGCCTCTTCGACCAAATATTTGAGGGTAATAAGTTCACCTTGTTCTGAGGCGGAACCCACACAGCCTTCTAAACACTCAGTTATCTTTTTCTCTTCAATGCAGTATTTCAAGATGTCTAGGTGACCTTCTTGTGCCGCCGCTTGTGCAGCTTCCTTTTCCGTTTCTCGCGAAGGTTTCACCTTTTCGAAAAGAAAGCGAAGACAGTCGAGGTGTCCTTCTCCAGCAGCGACAGGACATGCCGTCGTTTCATCATACGGGCAATCATTAGCAAAGCAGTACTTCAACATCTCGAGATTACCTACATTTGCTGCCACACTAATCGTCCGTTTATCCCACTCGCACTTTTTCACTTCTCTCGTCCACTTGAGTAACTCGAGTTTATTCGATAAAGCAACTTGCCAGCAAAACCTGGCTTGATCATTCACGTTTCCATGTTCATCTTTCTTTCTCCACTCCCAAGAATTCCACGCCAATTCCAACGTCGAAATGGATGAACATTCGTCAACAAACCAACGCATTTTTAATACGTCTACCCCCGCGTATTCGAGTAAATTCTCACCATCACTATTCGCCTCTGCAAAGAAATATCGATCCGTCCCATTCAATTTCGGCATCACATGCGATACAAAAATATCCTTGTGGTGCAACACCAACCCCGTCCACAACGCCGTCGGCCCGAGCTTCAATCTCTCCGTTTCCTCTCGCTTTCGTTCGATCGCGTCTTCCTTTTCCTTTTTCTTCTTCCTCTTCGCCGCGCCGGAAGGTTTCTTGCCGCCCATATCGCGATTACTATTCTTCTTTTTTTGTTATTTCTCTCTCTCTCTTCTCTGCCGAGAGGAGCCGTTTTTTTTTTGCTTTTGTGTGAGGCAAGTCCTCACAAAAACTGTGGAAAAAGAAAATGTCTTGCTCGCAGTGCGGCTTTTACGGATCAAAAGTGCTCTCGAGTTACCGCGGATACCAGCGGCTGTTATCTTCTGCCACGTCCTCTTCTTCTTCGAGCACGTTCTCGTTTCCTTCTTCTTCTTCTGTTCCTCGCGCCGCGCTGCTTTCGAAGAGAATGGGCGCGTGCGGGAGCAAACACCAACACGACCGCCGAACGGTGGCGGCTGCAGCGGCATCGGATAAAAATGGATTCGAGGAAGAAGAAACGAGCAACGAGAACAAAAACAACACGCACCAGCTGGTTACTTTTTTCAAGTTTACCGTGTTACCGAACGCGGAGGAAGAGGTGAACGCGCACCGAGAGTTCATCGAGGCGAACAACCTGGAAATCCGAGGCCGGATATATTTGAACGAACAAGGCGTGAATGCGCAGATGAGTGGGAAAGGCACGGACGGCGAGACGTACGCGAGGTGGGTAGAGAGGCGAACGCCGTTTAACGGGATGCGAATCTCGGTGTACCCGTACCACGAACACGGACACCCAGATTTGCGACTGCGAGTGAAACCGCAGCTGGTGCAGTTGGAAAACGGGACGACGCATTTGCCGATTGCGGATAAATCGAAACGCGGGACGAGTTTGTCGCCGGAGGAGTGGCACGAGATGATCGAAAGAGCGAACGAGGATCCTAACGATAAGGAGAATCCTTTGCTCTTAGACGTCAGGAACGGGTACGAGTGGGATGTTGGACACTTTAAAGGTGCGCAAAGACCCGTGCAAGAATCGTTTCGGGAGACGGTGGAAACGAATGTTGACGATAAAATTGGGCCGTTGGCGGATATGCCGAAAGATAAACCGATTATGATGTATTGCACCGGAGGGATTCGTTGCGACGTGTACAGCACGGTGTTAAAAGAGCAAGGGTACAAAAACGTGATGGTTCTGGAAGGAGGCGTGCAAGCGTACTTTGAAAAGTACGGGAACAAGGAGAAACACGCGTGGGACGACCATTTGTTTGTCTTCGATAATCGATTGGCGATGACGCCGCAAGGAACGCCGGCAGCGACTCTCGGGGATAAAGCGGCGACGTTGGAATGTCACGTGTGTAAACAGAAGAACGCGCCACCACCACACAGAAATTGTCCAAATGTAGATTGCAATCGCTTGTTTTTAGTGTGCAAGGGATGTTCAGAAAAGTTGGACGGATTTTGTTGCCAGGAGTGCACGCAAGCGACGCACGTTCGTCCGCAGTTGGTTAATCCCGGAAGGTATAAGAAATACGCATCGTACGATACTCCCGAGGCGAGAGCGGCGAGACGAGGCGACGGAAGACATCGAAGGAAACAATTGAGACTCATGAAGAGGAAGTTGGCGTGCGCTGAGTACGTGATTAGGACCGTACTTGGCGATGAAGAAGCGGCTTCGTCTTCAAACGAGTCTTCCTCCGGGACATTTGCGGCTCGAACGCGTAGTAATAACAAAGTAGGAGAAAGTGACGACGAAGACGCCGACGATGATAATGATGATGAAGAAGAACCCGAAGAGTGGGATGAAAACGGTAAAGGGAAGAAAATCAAGCCACAAAATTCGAAATATTTGCGTCTGCGCATGAGATTGGAAGAAGCGATTCCGTTCGTGCAAGGAGACATGTCGCCAGAAAAATTAGTCAGAGCGATGGAAACGCTCAACGCCGAGCGGGTCGGGAGAAAGAGTGCGCCGGAGAGAGAGAAGTCTTTGGAAGAAAGCCGAGGGTAGGAATCATAGATGTTGAAAATAAATAATTGTTCTTTACAAGGTATTATTCATCAACGGATCGCTAGATATTATGTTCATTTGATCCTCCGAGAGTGTCACACAACCAATCTTATTATTTAGTTTGTTGTGTAGTTATTAATTTATTCGTTCGCCGCCGCGAACCGCTCTAAAATCCTCTTTCTTTACATGTACTTCTTCTTTTATACAGTGTTGAACGTCTTCTCAATGTGGACGATTCGTTCGCCAAGCTTCGTGTTTCGCAACTGCGCGGAGGCGGTATCCGCATCTCTTCTTCTCAAAAACGCGACCCAAGCGTTACCGCTCGAACATCTCCCATCGTCATCGAGCGCCGTTTTCACCCACTTAATCGCACCATACGGAGCAAACGTCTTGTACAGCAGTAAGTCATTGCATGCCGTCGGCAAGTTGTTTATTTTCAAACGAAACTCGGCTGCCGCGGCGTATTCTTCCGCCGAGGAGAACGAAAGATCCGAAGCCGCTTCGTCTGCAGAAAATCCCGTGTGGTTGTTTTCATCCAACGACATCGTCGACAAGTAGCTGTTATTATTATGCTTACTGCCACCTCTCTTTGGCGACGTCTGATGTCGGTTGCTCTTCTTGTTGTTGTTCTTATTCTCTAGGCTTTGCTTGTATTGATTGCCGTTCCGGACTGATTTATCGTTGTTGCCGTTGTTTGAATTATTATTATTCGCATTATTATTTTGTCTTCGTCTGTTTTTCGAGCTCGAATCGGCGAAGCGCACAGTCAAAGGCGTCGTCGCACCAACCAAAGTTATACCATTTGTTGAATTCACCGCCAAAGTCGCCATCTCGACCGTAGAGAATCGTATCAACGCCCCGACGGAGGTTGTCATGGAAGCGTGCAACAATCTACACTCGACGACTGAGCCGAATTTCGAAAACAAACGTATCAAATCATTCTCAGCCATTATTGGCGGCAATCCTTTCACGTAAATATTGTCCGACGGTTTCATTTCTGTTTGCTGCATCAGCTGTTGTTGCTGTTGCGCGATGGCTTCCAACACGATGCTACTATTCGCCGCGTTGTTTGCCGTCGCGCGCAGCAAGTTACTCACCACCGAATTCGCTTGGTCTGGCGACCCGAAATTCTCCAAATCAACCACCGGTTGCTGCGCCGTCGACGCCGAAGCGATGTTAATATTCGACGTTGGAGGCCCCACTCCAAACACGTTCTGTTTCGAGAACTGCGGATTCGACCCGTTTTGACTCGCTCCGCTCGAATCCGAGTTTGCAAATTTCACCTCGATTGCCTTTTTATGCATAACCTTACCGTTCATGTTTGCAATCGCGTTCACCGCGTCCGCAAACGTATGAAACTTGACGAACCCAAACCCTCGACTGACCTGCGTCGTCACGTCTCGAATCACGCAACACGACTCTACTTTCCCGTGCAAGGAAAAAATCGCATTCAGTTGCAACTCGTCCACTCTCTCCGGTAAATTTTTAATGTAGAGATTCGAGTGCAATTGCACTCGCTGTTGATTCGATGTCGTCGTCGTTGCCGAAGTTAGATTCGGCATGCTGCTCATCATCGTCGTCGTCGTCGAAGCGTTGTTATTGTTATTGTTGTTGTTTGTGCTCGCATCCATCATCCCCATCATTCCTACTAAAGGACTCGGCGGCGACGTCGCGTTTTTCAACACTTCTCCTCCTCCTCCTCCCCAAATGGACGCATTTTGAGCACCCACGGCGGAGGTTGGCGAATAAAAATTCACCCTTTGCGTCGGCGACGACGACGAAGGTTGTCCGACCCCTCCTAAAAACGCATTGCTACTCGTAGTATTATTTTGTTGTTCGTGCAACGCTCCAAACCCTTGGTGGTATAACTGATGCGACGACGACGAATCATCGAACGCTACCGCTCTTCGCGCGCTCGGGTCAATCTCTAGAGAAGGCGTGCTCGTCGTCGTCGTCGTCGTCGTCGTCGTCGTTCCCCACGCGTTCGTTTGCATTTTATTCTTTTATCTCCCCCAAAGGGCACGCGCGGTGTGCAAATTTTGCGCAGACAAAAAAAAAAGCGACACACGCCTTTTGTATCGCTTCCGTCCTCTCTCTCTCTCTCACTCTCTCTCACTTCGAGAGCAGCTCCTCTCTCTCGCAAATTGCTGGGCGGAGAGAGAAGAACGTTTTGTCGAAAGAGTTTAAACGAGGAAAGAGAGAAGAGACGCGCGCGCAACGAGCGTCGTTTAAATACGGATTTATTTTTTCCCGAACGACGAAGAAAGGACGCTTTTTTTTATCTCGAAAGGTCGACCTTTTTTTTGATCGTGCGGACATTTCTTTTGTTTTTCTGGGCACCGTCTGACAGTCTTGAGAGCTCCACCACGAACCACAAGTAGAAGAAGAAGAAGTACGAGTAGAACTGCACGAAAAAAGCGACGTTTTTACGGCCAAAAAACACACATGTGTCGCAAAAACAAAAGCTCGCTCGCTCCCTGTCTCTTTATTTACTCGCCTACTATAAAGGAAGAGAGAGAGAGAAACGAGAGAGAAAGGAAACGCGCGCGTCGTAAAACCTCCACCAAAGAAAAGAACGATAACGCGTCATCAAAATGGCGGACGACGACAAAACCTTATTCTTGAAGTGCTTCGAGCGGCTGAAAGAGGAACTCGTGCAAGACGAAATCGACGATAATCAGGTTCAAATCGCGGTCGATTGGATACGGGAGATGATTTCGTACAACGTCCCGCACGGGAAGCTGAACAGAGGCATCGCGGTGATGGACGGGATGAGAGCTCTGCGCAAAGACGGCGAGGAAGTTTCGGAGGAAGACATGTGGAGAGCGATGGTCGTCGGGTGGGGCATCGAGTGGCTTCAGGCGTACTTTTTGGTGGCGGACGATATCATGGACGAGTCGATTACCAGACGGGGGCAACCGTGCTGGTATCGACAGCCGCACGTGAAAATGAACGCCATCAACGATGGGATTTTATTGGAGATGCAAATTTATAAGTTGTTGAAACGCCACGTTGGGCCGAAGCATCCGGCGTACGCGCATTTGTTGGAGTTATTCCACGAGGTGACGTACCAAACGGCGAGCGGGCAGTTGATTGATTTAATCACCGCGCCGATTGGCGTCGTGGATTTGAGCAAATACACCGAGGAAGCGTACATGAGAATCGTGACGTATAAGACGGCATTTTATACGTTCTATTTACCCGCGGCGGCGGCGATGAGATTGAGTGGAATTGAAAACGAAGAGGCGTATAAGGTGGCGAACGACATTTGCATCAAGCTCGGCCAGTTTTTCCAAATCCAAGACGACTACTTGGATTGCTACGGAGATCCGAAAGTGATTGGCAAAATTGGTACGGATATTAAAGACAACAAGTGTGGGTGGTTGGTAGTGCAAGCGCTGAAGAAGTGCACGGCCGAACAACGGAAAATAATCGAAGAGAATTACGGGAAAGACGACGCCGAGTGCGAGAAGAAGATCAAGGCGTTGTACGTGGAGTTGGAGTTGGAGAAGTTGTATTTGGAGTACGAGGAGAAGAGCTACAAGGAGTTGACGGAAATCATGGAAGGCCAAACGGTGTTGCCGAAGGAGTTGTTTTCGAGCATGTTGGCGAAGATTTACAAGAGAACAAAGTAATTGAGAGAGAGAGAAAGAGAGAGAGAGAGAGAGAGGGAGAAAGAGAGAGAGGTGATAATTTTTGATATGATTTAATAATAATATTTTACAACAATGAAGTACTCCGCTGTGAAAAACTGTACCTTTTTGATTTGATCTACGATATATTAAATATTGAATCCAGCGGGGCTTAAGCCACCAGGTGAGCTCATTTCGCTCATGGGGGTATCGCCGGCGCCTGGCGTGTTTCCATTTTCGTCCAATTGGTAAATCTCGTCGTCTACTTGCGACATCGCCTCAAACAAGACGCCGTGATATTTTCTCACCGTTTGTCTCAACTCGAGAAATTTCTTCCCCAACGCGTCCATCTCTCGCACGTGTTCCTCTCTTACTCTGTTCATGTTCTTTTTAATCGCCAGAATTTCTCTTTCCTCTTCTTCGTTTTTTGCTTTGTTCGAATCCGCGCGCGTTTTCTCCGCCTCTAACGCCTCTTCCGCCGATTTCAACGCCGCCCTCGCCGCTTGTTCCTTCAACTCGCCTTGCGCTTTCAATCTTTGCATGCGTTCATTGAGCGTTTGTTCCTGTCGTTTCAACTGTTCCAACTTTGCATCTAACTTCCAAGTCTCCTCTTCGTTCTCCGCAATCTTACTTTTCGTTTCTTCCAACGTTTCTTTCAGCTTATCCTGTTTCTCTTGCTCTTCCAAGATTTTTTCCATCACGTCGTTTGCCTCCCTCAACCGCTCCCCGATTTCATCCATCACCCTCTTGTCCTCCTCCATTTCTTTCACTTTCTCTTCCAACTTGGCCACTTTCTCCTCCTCTATTTTCATCAGCTCCATCGCTTCTTGCAATGCTGGGTCCATCCCTTTACTATTCTTCCTCTCTTCTTCCATTTTCTTTTTCAACTCTTTATTCTTCTTTTCCGCTTCGGCTAAGTCTCGCTCCACCTTTTCCAACTCCTCTTGCGTTCTCGTCGCTCGCTCTTCCTCCTCCGCGATTTCTCGTTCCTGCCTCGCTATCATTCTCTCCTGCTCCGCGATCTCCTCTTCTAACATGCGATTTTCTCTCTCTAACTGTCTCAACTCCTCCTCGTCTTCCTCTCCGTCCTCGCCCATTTCTTTCCTCCTCTCCGCCTCTTCCACCTCCAGACGCAAGCGCTCGTGTTCTCGCTTCGCCGCTCGCAACTTCTCCTCTTCCTCCGCGCACTCGTTGATGATGTCTGCGAATTCAATCAACTGCTCCTCGCGAAACTTCGCAAAATTGATCAGCGCGGACATGTTTCGTCTCGTTCGAGTGTATTCTGGTTTCCAGACGTCTTTAAATGAAAAATCCTCCACACCTATTCGTATCATCAACTCTTGCAACCGACTGAGGAACAAAACGTTTGGAATCGCATCTTCGTACAACTCTGGAAACTCCATCCCGACTTCCTCCGCGATCTCCGGGTCCGGTTGAAACGCCTCCTCCTCGTCTAAATTCACGTTGAAGAACAATTCGAACGCGGATTCGTAGACGTGTCGCAAAGACTCGTGCGTTGGTCGAAGCAAATCGCGCTCGGAGAGATCGATTTTTAACTCTTTCAAGCACGAGCGGATTTCGTCGTTGGAGAGGATCGGGAAGGAGTACGCGCTCATGATTTCCTTTTATATATATATGTATATATAAAATGCCGCTTAAACAACGCTGAGTTTGCGTCGGATGAATTGAGGTGTGTGTGTGTGTGTGCGCGCGCACGGATATCGGTGTTTTTATGTTATCGGAGCGCGTGAGTGCTTGTGTGTTGCGAGCGCAACTCTTTTGGGGGAATTCGTTGAGTTTTTTTGAATTTTTAAAATGACCAGTGGACGCAATATGCGAAAGACGAGAGAGACTCACAGAGAGCGGTTCTTAAAGACGTCCGCGCGATGAGTCCACGCAATTTACGTTTACTGTTTATTATATGAGCGTTGCATTGACAAACAACGCGCTATGTGACAGGCTGCGCGCTTCACGTTAGACGAGAGACATCATCCCGTTCGCGCATTAACCGACTCGGCAACTTTTCAACGAAGGCGCTTTTACGCACCCGTTCACGCCGATTAAATCCGAACCGAACCAGTTCACGTTCCCTTCCGCGTTTGAATTGAAACCGTCTTTGACTTTATCCCACAGTTTTTTCTTCACGACTTTGTTTTCGCCGTGAATGTCTGGCATTTTGTCCCCGGTGAAACCGGAAAAGGTTAAGCGTTCGCCCGGGGAAGAGCCTTCCGGAGCTTCGACGACTTCGATTTTTGATTTGTCCTCGTTCGACGCGCAGAGGCACATGCCGTGCGATTGCACGCCTTTCATGTTTCGCGCTTTCAAGTTACCGACGATGACTACTTTTTTGCCGACCAAATCTTGAGGGTTTGCGTAATGCGCGGCGATGCCGGAACAGACGGATCGCGGTTCCGGTTCACCGCAATCGACGCGAGAAACTAACAACTTGCTCGATTCCGGGTCCGGGTGCTGCTCGCACGAGAGGATTTCACCAACCATCAGATTGAAACCCAGCAAGTCGTCATTCAAGGCTTGCGTTGAGCCGCTCGTTCCGGCAGCAGCAGACGCTTTCAACTGGTCCACTGCTTTTTCCGCTCCGCTACTACTACTCTCGCTATCATCGCTGCTGCTACTGCTACTGCTACTGCTACTATCACTGCTCCCCATGATCCTCGGCGTTCGAAAATACCCTTTCTCAAAGTTCTTCGCCTTACCCAACAGCTCCTCTCGATCGAACTCGATACCTTCCTCGGTCGATTTTAATCGCAATCGCATCTCTTTTTCCATCTCCTCTTGACTGACTTGCAATTTCCCTAACCTCTCCCACTCTTTTTCGATGTCGATATCGTTCAGTTGCCCGAACCATCCGACGATGGCGTTAATCTTCGGTTCCCAGTCGGAAAGTTCTCCCTCGGTAATTTTAATGCGAGCGGTGTCCGCGAGTTCAGTCAGGTTTGGCAGCGGAGGTAAGTCCGTCGAAGAAGAGGAGGAGGAGGAGGAGGAGGCGGCGTTATCCACTTTTGATGACGCCGATGCCAAGGTGGTCGTTTTCCTTCGCGGTGCGATAGCGTTGCGATTACGCGCATTCTTTTCCTTAACGGAGGAGAAATCAGCAAAAGACGCGCAATGATGCGCGTTGGTGGTTGTAGCGGACATCATGTATTCAGAGTCTGTCTGTGACTTGAGCGCGCGCGTGTTTTTTTAATGAAGTAAATGTTTCCAAAACGTGTTGTCTGTGTGTTTTTGTGTAAATTTACGCTAAAAAGTATTTATCAATGCGCTGCTACTTCCATAAAAACGCTCTGTTCGGGCGCTTTATGTTCGCCTACTTCTACGAAAACTATATCAAATGACTACTTCACGGGATTAATCCCGTGGACGTTTCTCAAGTGCGTGTTCAAGTTGAACTTTAAACCAAAACTCGCGCCGCAGACTTCGCAGAAAAACGTCTTTTCTTGAGTATGCGTGACGTAATGTCGTTGGAGTTTACTGTTGTCGACGAAGGCTTTGCCGCAATTTTCCCAGTTGCAAATGTATCGTTTTTCGCGGTGGGCGTTGGCGACGTGGCGAAGCATTCGTGGGCGGTCCAGAAACCGTTCTTCGCATCCCGGTTCGCTGCACGCGACGACAAGAAGAGAGGGGTCAACTCTGTCGTTGTAAATGCGACCACCGGCGGATGGAATCGGAACGGCAAAGACAGGTCTCGACGATCCATCTCCACCCGAAGCGTTTGCAGCTCCTGTTGCTGCGTTTGATTGAAAATTGTACCGTTTCGGCGCGGCAGCTCTCGGTCCCTCATCCATGCCCGGTAAAATCGGTTGTAACAACGCTTTATCTTCCTCGCTCATTTCCTCTTTTTCGCTCGTTTCCGGTGGCGTCTCTGGCAACGGCGTCCACGTCGGTCGCTCGCACGTTTCATCTTTATGTCTTTTCCACAGGCGAACGTCCGATCCAAACTTTTCTGTTTCCTCTTCTTCATCGAAATCTACGTTTGGTACTCGCAGTTTCTCTTTCGTCCATCGGGTCACCGTCTTCGCGATCCCTTCTTTACTCACGTCAAAATTCTTCGCCACGACCACTTTTGCCGTGGACGTTTTAATAATTCCGATGTATTTACTCTGCGTCACCGGTCCTCGTTGTCGTAAAAGCCCGTCGGCGGACTCCTCGTCTTTACCTTTCGACGAGGCGAACTTCTTCGGTGCGAAGAGCTTATTCTTTTGCTTATCGCCACCAAAAAACGCCGCGCCGGCTACGGCTGCTTTAGAGTTCGCGTACGCCGCGGGTAACACGTACGTCGGCGCCATGTTGCTTTTTACTTTAGGAACGCCCGAGTTACTGGTATCTCGCTCTTTTTTCGTCGCGTTGTTGTACATACACTTTTGTTTCAAATTCGGTTGCGAGCAGTATTTGCACTGGTTGCACTTAAACGCCCCGCGGCTGGTTCGATGCATCGTTATGCCATCCGGCGTGATAATCATCGTCGACGTGCCTCTGTAATCATCCGGGTACGCGATTGGAACCCCTTCCGCGTTGAATTTCTGCGGCGGTTCTTCCGCTACGAGTTCATCTCCTCGCGTTCGTTCTTGTTCTTGTTCTTCCGATTTCATCTCCTCCTCGTTCGTCGCGAGCGTCGTATTCGTCGCCAGAGACACCGAAACGGACTCTTCCTTCATCTTCAAACTCTCCTCTTCTTCTTCCGCGTTGTTTGTCTCTTTCCTGCTTCCCGCGCCTTGGTCCGGAGGGCGCTGTTTGATCACAAACTTCAACCCCATTGATTGTTCTTCTTTCCTCTTTTTCTTTTTTGTTTGTGTGGGGAAAAAGTCGATCGAGTCTCGGGTCAAAAACAAAAAAAAACGTGTTTTTTGGTCAAAATTATATCAAGCGCCAGAGCGAGACTTCTCTGGTTTTATAAAAAAAAAAAATACACGAGAGAGACCTCTTTATTCATCTCTTTGATCGACATCAAAATCATCGTTATAATAATGGCGCGAATAACGCGATCTCTGCTGCAAAAACGAAGCGAGCACAACGAGAACATCGTTCGCACGTTGCGCGAGGTGTCTTTGCACCAGCAAAAGTTGGAATCTATCGACGCGTGTTTGCAAAGAGACTGTCGAGAGTTGAGGATACTTTTATTGCACGACAATCAGATTCGAAAGTTAGGTGAGAAAAGCGAAAGAGACTTTCTTTTGTGGATGTGCGCGTTTGACTGACCGATTACGAACCGTTTTTACTACCACTTGCATTCGCAGAAAACTTGAACAGGTTGAAATACTTGAAATATTTGAACGTCTCTCTGAATAACATCACGACGATTGAAAATCTGGACGGGTGCGAGTCGCTCGAAAAGTTGGATTTGACCGGGAACTTTCTCGACGTGACTTCGATCGAATCGTCGATGGAAAATCTCTCAAAATGCGAACGTTTGAGGAGTTTGTTTTTAGTTGGAAACCCGTGCGCGGAAGAGTTCGAGAGATTGAGGGAGTACGTGATTTGCGCGTTGCCGGGATTGATGTTTTTAGACGGGAGGGAGATCACGGAGGAGGAGCGACGAGCGTGCGAGAAGGAGAAGGACGAGATCGCAGAGGCGCTGAAAGCGAAAATTGAAGAGAAGGAGAGAGAAGGTGAGTCGACCAGTTGCGCGTGGAACGCAGAAGCGCGGTACGAAGCGTTTTTAGAAGAAGAGAGGACGAAAAATAATCGAGCTGAAGATAAAGAAACGTCGTCGAGGAAGATTCAAAGTAAGAGGACGTTCGAGCGACCGAAGAAACCGCCGCGAGAAGGCTTCGACAAGCTTCCAGAAAATATCGACGCGATTTTACAAGTTAACGAAGGAAAGTACGAGTTTGCGCTCGGTGGTGAAGGTGAAGATCCCGATGCCGATGCGAATACGATCATCCTTAGGGTTCAAATACCAAAATATTTTGATACATCTTTAGTAGATGTCGATTGTCATTCCGAAATCGTGCGGGTGTTGATTAAAGGCGAGTTGCTCTTGTTGCGCTTCCCGGAAAAAGTGCGCGAGGAGACGTGCACAGCGTCTAGGAGTAAAACGACTGGAGAATTGAAAGTGTGCGTGGCAAAAAAGAAGAAACAAACGATAGCAAAAGGTTTCGTCGTCCGTGATGACGCGGCATTGGGAAGTATGAAAATGAACGAGAGGGCGCCGCTTGATGAAGACGAAGAAGACGAGTCTGATATACCACCCATACCCGCGTGACGAAAAAGGTAAACAAAAAATGCATATCAAAATATTCAAATGCCTTGCAAAACATCTATTAAAGTTTGTCTCTCCTCGGCGAACTGAGCGTCGTCCTTATCTCTCTCCTCGTGAAACTTCCCCAAAAAGTGCATCAACTTCTCCTTATTCGCTTCCAAAATGCTCGTCACGGCTTGTGGCCTGTTCGGATTCGCCACAAACACTTTGAACACGTGAAACGCCTCGTACTGAATCGATTTCGCATCGTCTCTCAACAAGTTCATCATCAAGCATAAATTCTCCGCCTTGCTGATGTATCTCATCATGACTTCGCCGCTCGCTCGATCTAATAAAATTTCCCCCAACAACTTCAAGCTTTGCCTCTTACACACGTAATTCCCTCGTTCCAACAAATCGTTAAACTTCTCAAAGAACCCCTCGTAGGCATCTCCGATTAAAAATCTCGCCACGGTGTCCTTATGTCTCGTCAAACACTCTCGAAAACTCGCCATCGCGTCGCTTGCGATTTCAAAGTTCTCGCATTGCATGTATTCGAAAAACTTCAAGAAACTCTCTCTCCTCAACATCTTCTCTAAAACCTTCTCGTGCCTGACGACTTCTCGCAACATCGCCCCGTACGCTAACGCGGAACTTTGCACCTCGTACCCTAAAACCAACCCGTCCAAATCTTCTCCGTCGTTCTTCTCGCTCAATTCATCCGCCACTTTATACGTCCCCGTCTCTAAATCTTTCGCTCTCACCAACCCGTTGTACGTCGCCGCCGCGTCTTTCCTCGCTTCAAACTCCAACATCGGCAAACCTTGCGATATCATCCACGGAATATTCTCCTTCATCGACTCAATAACCAACTCCTGTATCATTTGCGGATCGAGATCGTGCGTCCCGTCGCCGTGTAATATCGCTCGCGTCTCTTGGAAATACTTCGCCAGCGACTCTTGGTCTTTCTCGACTGGACATTTGTTAATCACGCGCTCTAAACACGCGTGGATTTTCGTCGCTAAATCTTTCGGCGTCCGGCGTTGTTTCTTCCCCCCGAAAATGGAGAAGGATTGCGACGATTTCATCTCGTTCGTCTTTTTGCTCTTCTTCTTCTTCTTCTTCTTCTTCTTCTTCTTCTTTTATCACGCTCTCTCTCTCTCTCTTCGTCTTTTCACCAGAGAAGAAAAAAAAAGCGGAAAATAATAGATGTTCCTTTTATAAATCTGTGTTTACTAACACTCTCGTTCTAGACGTGCGCGTAAATATATCCTGTACGTGTGTATATGTGTATCACCGAGAACAGCGCATTCTCTCTCGCTCGCGCGTTCCAAAAGCGGCCCTACAATTCCTTATATTCTTTCTCTCTCTCTTTGTCCGCAGAGACGTCTTCTTTTTCTTCTTTTTTTTGTCGCTTTCGTGTGAGCTTTTCGCTTTTTCCCCAAAAGTCATCAATCTGTCAATCGAGAGACTCCACACTCGTACGAGAAATGAGAGCAAATCTCCTTCCCCAACACACGCACCTTTGGTGTTCTTCTTCTTCTTCTTCTTCGTCGTCGTCGTCGAGACGCACCGGTCGTGCGGCTGCTGCTGCTGCTGCTGGTGGTAGTAACCGTGCGGCTGATGATGCTCCCCGCGCTTCTTTTACTCTCGCGGCGCGAAGGAGCGGGTCGTTGTCTCCGTCCGTCCGAGCGAACGCCTCCTCGAACGATACGAACTTGGGGAAAGATTTCGTGGAGTCCTTCTTCGACGTTGCGGATTTTCTAGCCGGAGCGTCGTCTTTCGGCACGTCCGAACTGGCCAACGACATCGGTCGAGACTGTTACGTCGATTTGAACGGATGGCACTTGTTTCTGAGAGACATGAAACCGCAGGGGAGTTTTCACACCGGATTGGCGAACGTCGTCGTCGCGACGATTATCAAAAACGGGAACAAATGCGACGAGCGAGACGTGACGGAAATTTTGAAAACGGTGAAAGTGCCTTTAGGCGGCGGGAAAATAGAGGCGAGTTTGTTCGAGCTGATGCCGAAGAGATGCGTGGAGGATTTCGTGGACATCGCGAAAAAGTACGCGGAGGATATGTAGAAGAAGAAGGAGCCGTGGAGTCTCTTTGATTTTAGAATATTAATGTGTAATCCAAGTAGTATACACGCGTTCGATAAGCGAACGCGATTTTCACAAACAATAACATCTAAAAATGATAATAATAATAATGTAATAATGTATATGTATATGTTGTTGTTGTGGTGGTGGTAAAAATAATCCATACCGACCGTTGTAATTCTCTCCGTCTTCTCTTCTTTATCGCTTTTCGGTGCTTTCCGCCGGAAGCACGTAGTCCCATCTCTCTTCTTTACCCATCATCGCTTCGGCGCACGAAGGTGCCGGCGTTTGCATGGCGCACTTTCTCTTCTCGATGGCGTTACCCATCCCGTCGTATTTATACCCCGCACAGCACATGTGCAACGATTTCCATTCGCCCATGTGCTTGACGACTTCCCAATCGTGTAAAATGTCCGTGGTTCGACTGCAGAATGTGGCGTACGTGATAGGCAACGGTTGGATGTTCACCTCGAACGGCTCGACTCCTAACTCCTCGTCACCGATTGGTGCTTGTATCGCGGCATCGTGCAACACGTTCTGTTCCAGACCGCAATTCGGCGAGCACATGACGCCGTGAGCTAAACTGGTTTGGACCCATCGCGCGGTGCGTTCGGAAGCTCTGTACCACATTTGACCAGAATTGAAGTTGCTCGAGTCCTTGTGAACGCCGTCCAAGTATTGTTTCGTCCAATCCGGCCCGTTGGTATACGCGCCGTGATAATCCATGTAATCTTCTTGGAACATCCCGTCCACGTTCGCTTGGCTCAAAAACGAGTTCGTATCCGGAACCGAAAAAAGCACCACGTCGGCGTCGATCATGAACATGTTCACTCCGGAACCGACGACGCCCAGCGTAATCTTCTGTTTCATCCACGTAAATCTGCCGTACGCCGTATCTGCGGTCGAAGAATCTTTCGGAAACTCGATGTTGTTGTACCCATCCGCCGTGGCTTGTTCGCTGCACGCCGAATCCGCGCACACGACCAAAAACCGTTTCATAAAACACTCCTGGTCTTTTATGTTTTTCACAACCAAGCCGAGGTTGTGATAAAAGTCATCCCCGGATGTGTACGTCACGATCACCGTGTTCGGTGCCACGCACGCGCTCGGCTGCTCTCCCAACGCCTTCGCTTTCACGCCCAAGTTTGCAAAAAAATCGCACTCTTTGTACCCGATGGCCGCGTCTTGCACCTCCTCGCCCGCGTGTAAAAGCTTCGTTCGCAAGTTCTCGTCCACGTACGGACCGCAACTGGGCAATCCGTCCGCCTCGCCCAAAAATGCCAACTGTTGCGTTTTCATCGTAGAAGTGGAGGAAAATTCTCCCTGAATGTCGTGATTCTGCTTATCGTACACGTTTCTTTTCCCCAGAGTGGCGATGGCGGCCACCAACAGCGCGCACGCGGTGACTTTGAGCGCTTTTTGGATTGGTGATGATGATGATGGTGATGATGATGACTCTTCCAAAAGCGTTGCATCACTCGCTGGTGAATATTTCTTCTTCAGAGACAAGAGGCGCTCTTTCTCCCCATCGTTTCGTTTCTTCGAAAATGGTAAAGGCATGATGGAGCTTTAACCGTTTCTTCTCAAAAAAGCTCTTTTTGTGCGCGCTTCCTTTATCGATATCGCGCGCGGGGGGAGAACTTTATAATGTGAATATCACAGAAAAAAAGTTTGAAAGTGGTCTTTTAGTGTTACTTCCTGTTCCGACCCATGACACCCTAAAATTTGAGGTTTTAACTCGTCAGGCACATCGACGAAGGATAAAATCCAGAAAAAAAAAACTACGCGCGTAAAAACCAACGCACAGTAAACCCCATCGCGACGCATACATCGCACAGTTTTAGACCTGAAATTAACACCGAGTTTTAAACATGTCAGCTTTTGCATCGAGTGTACAAATCGCAAACTGCGCGGCGAAAGCGTCGTACGGCAGATTCCGAAAATCCTCCTCTTCGGCCGCCAAGACCTCCTCGAGAAGGAGCGTTTCCATCTCCGCCGCCGTGAAGGCGCCGGAGTTGGACATCAACACTAAGGTGTTCACGAAAGAAATGGTCGACGTCGCCGGCGAGCAAGAATACATCGTTCGTGGCGGCAGAGATAAGTTTTCGTTGTTGCCGGCGGCGTTGAAGAACGTCAAATCCATCGGCGTCATCGGGTGGGGGTCGCAAGCGCCGGCGCAAGCGCAAAACTTCCGCGATTCGTTGGCGGAAGCTGGGTTGGCGGATGAGATTTCCGTCAGCATTGGGTTGAGACCGGACTCTAAGTCGAACGATGAGGCGAGAAAAATTGGTTTTACCGAAGAGAAAGGCACTCTCGGCGAGACGTTTGACGTGATTGCGAAATCCGATTTGGTCATGCTTTTGATTTCGGACGCCGCGCAAGCGAAGATGTACCCGAGAATCTTAGCCGCCATGAAACCGGGGTCGACGTTGGGTTTGTCCCACGGCTTTTTGTTGGGCGTCATGAAATCCGAGGGCGCGGAGTTTAGAAACGATATCAACGTTGTTTTGGTGGCGCCGAAAGGTATGGGCCCATCCGTGAGACGATTGTACGAGCAAGGCAAGGAAGTGAACGGTTCCGGTATCAACGCGTCCTTCGCGGTGCACCAAGACGCGACTGGTGATGCCACGGATATCGCTTTGGGCTGGTCCATCGCTTTGGGTTCTCCGTTCACGTTCGCGACGACTTTGGAGATGGAATACAGATCGGATATCTTTGGCGAGAGAGGTATTTTGTTGGGCGGCGTGCACGGCATCGTCGAGTCTTTGTACAGAAGATACGTCAGAAACGGCATGTCCAAGGAGCAAGCGTTCAAAGAAACAGTTGAGTGCATAACCGGACCGATCACGAAGACGATTTCCACCAAGGGTATCAAAGCGGTGTACGATGAATTGATGACCACGCCGGCGATGAAAGAAGAGTTTATGAAGGCGTACTCCGCGGCGTACATGCCGACGAAGGATATCCACTACGAGTGCTACGAAGAAGTGCAATCGACGAACGAAATCAAGTCGGTGTGCATGGCTGTTGAAAGGTTTAACAAGTTCCCGATGGGTAAAATCGACGGGACTGAAATGTGGAAAGTTGGCGAAAAGGTTCGCGCGGAGAGAGTGGAGGCGGATATTCCGATCAACGCCACGACGGCGGGCGTGTACTGCGCGTGCATGATGTCGCAAATCGACACGTTGCGCGAAAAAGGTCACTCGTTCTCGGAAGTTTGCAACGAGTCCGTCATCGAGGCGGTCGACTCTTTGAACCCGTACATGCACGCGAGAGGCGTCGCGTATATGGTCGATAACTGCTCGTACACGGCGAGATTAGGGAGCAGAAAGTGGGCGCCGAGATTTGATTACAACTTGGACCAACGCGCGTACGTTGACTTGGACAACAACAAAGGCATCGACAAGGAATTGGAAAGCAACTTCTTGAACTCCACCGCGCACATTGCGATCAAGAACTGCTGCGCGTTGCGACCGTCGGTTGACATCTCCGTTCAGTTTGGCGTCGGCCAAGCCAGAGAGTTGGAGAACATCGACATGGGCTTAGGAAAGAAGTAAACGCCAGACAACACACACACACACAAACGATAAAGAACTCTTTTGGTAATATTTAGGAACGAAGAAATTATATTATAACAACATTGTTACCGGTACCATGGTACTTTACCTCTTCTTCTTTTTCTTCTTCTCCATCTTGATGCTATTGCTATCGCTGCTATCGCTGCTGCTACTGTACAATTTTTGTGTTTCTTTTTTCTCTCTCTCTCTCTCTCTCTCTCTCTCTCCTCTAAAATCAACATCATCCCCTGCTGTCGTTTCTGAAGCAGTATCGACAGGCGGTGCGTCCGCGATTTATGACAGAGTTGGCCCACTCGCATTTCTTCGTTCTGGGATCGTAGTGCGGGCACGATCTTTTGGGGTTACGCGCTGGTTTACTTTTCACAACCTCTTGGAGATTTTGGAGATGCGGACGGTGTACGTTGAAACGTTCATTACTTTTTATGTGTGCTTGTGTTTCAGCTCACGAAGAAGGCCACATGATGATGATGTTATCGTTTGTTCTCTGAGATGTGTGTATTTACGTATATGCGTGCGTCTATTAAAATGCGGCGGAAACTCCTACGTGAGTTTTAGTTGTACAGATGCGTTCAAAATGCGAGAGCGCATATCGATCAATATCGACCTCTCCCCCACCTCTCTTCGTTCCTGTCCTCGTCCCCGCCGCCGCCGTCGTCCGCGTTGAACCCAGCGCCAGCACCTCGCGCGCCACCACCACCACCTCCTCCTCCTCCTCCAGCGCTAAACGCGACGCCAACCCCGGCGTGATGATGCATCGCTCCCGTCGTCGGGTCCCCGTGTCCAATCGACGACGACGAAGACGTCGCGACGTCGAAGTCGTACGCGGAGTCGTGCTGCAAACGCATCGACGACGGCACGTCCACGTCGTCGTGCGGGAGAGAATCTTCCAGCCATTGCTCGTCGATGACGTCGAGCAAGTGAGGAGGGGTCAGGGTGACTTTCGAGTCGTCGTTGTGTTGGTGTCCGCCCATGTTTGTTGTTGTTGATGTGTGCGAGACGAGCACGAACGTACGCGGAGTGAACTCTCACAACTCTCCTTCGTTCGCTGCTTTTGGGCGGGGAAAAATGTCCCTTCGCGACGCACAAAATTTAGGGTCTCAGTCATTTCATTCTCTGGCTCTTTTTTCAGAGCGCCACGTTGGAACAAAAACACATTCTGAGAGACCAAAATCGAGAAAGAGGAGCGAAAAGCGCAACGAAGAGAGAGATATATCCAATCGCGACACAACAAATTACTACTCGAGCGACGAGAGAAAGCAGCGAGGAAGGAGTCTCTCTCTCTCTCTGATATACATACACACAGATACACATAAAATGAGATTATCGGAGACGTTCAGTGCGGTCGTGTCGTCGCCGTATGATGATATCGCACGTAACGTCCTCTCGTCTGGATTGGATTATCGACACGACGAACACCAACAGCGAGCGTCCACGTCGTACGGGAAGAGCGCGCGGGGGGGCGTTGGATCCGGGAGAAGGCAACAGCAGGAGCAAAAGCACGCGAGGAGAGATGGATATTCTCCGTTGACTGCATCGATGATGAGAGGGTGGGGGAGGCCGTCGTCGTCTGCTTCTTCTTCTTCTTCTTCTTCTTCTTCTTCTTCTTCCAATACGACTGCTGCGTCTTCTTCGACCGAGAGGATGATGGCGTATTCTTCGAGCGAACCGCCTTCGAAAGCGGTTGCGTTCGCGAAGGATGTTTTCGCGGGAACGTGCGGTGGGATCACGGTAACTTTGCTCGGGCATCCTTTTGATACGGTTAAAGTTTTGTTACAAACGCAAAGCTCGACGAATCCGGCGTATTCCGGCGCCGTCGATGCAGCGACGAAGGTGTTGAAGTCCGAAGGCATCGGCGGGTTGTATAAAGGCGTGGCGTCGCCGCTCGCGGGGCAGATGTTTTTCCGCGCGACGTTGTTTTTTGCGTACGCGAGGGCGAAAGAGTTTGTCGGGGTATCTCCGGACGATCCTTTGAGCTACTGTAAAGCCGGGGGTTTGGCCTGGTTAGCCGGGTCGTTCTTTGAATCGCCGATTGATTTGTTCAAGAGTCAGTCGCAGCAGCAAATTTTACGCGCGAAAGCCGATCCGAGTTTCGTGCCGCAATCGATGGCTTCGAGCGTGAAAGATGCCGTGAAGTACATGGGTCCGAGAGGTCCGTGGTACGGTATGGGAGCGACGTTGGCGAGAAATTTACCCGCCGGTTCGGTATATTTTGGGGTGTTTGAAAACACGAAGAATTGGTTCGCGGCGAGAAACGAAGACGGGAAAGCGAGCAACGCGGAAATTTGCTTCTCCGGCGGTTTGGGCGGGATTTTCTATTGGTCGTTCTTCTATCCAATCGATGTTATTAAATCGGCGGTGATGACGGATAAGTTGAACCCAGCCGAGAGACGGTTTAAAGGGTACGGGGATGCCATGGGGGCGTTGTACAAAGAAGGCGGCGTCGGGAGATTTTATAGAGGTTTGTTTCCGTGTCTGTTGAGAGCGAGTCCGGCGAACGCGGGCATGTTGTTCACGGTCGATTACATAAGGAGGATTATAGATTAATAAAGATAATTTTACTGTAAGAAAAAGAACAAGAAGAAGAAGAAGAAGGAAAAACAGGTCACAAGAACGAGAGAGTCGAAGAGAGTGACGAGAGAAATGCTGCTTTATTGTTGTGTTTAAATATATGAAAATCCATCATCGTGTAATTGAAAATGGGAGATGTATCTCCCAACGCATTGTCCAAACGGCGTTTTAATAACGCAACATCGCGCGTAAAAGAAAAAATGAATCACATCAAACCAACGGCCCTTTCTCTCGCGTGACTAAAACTCCGTCGCAATCCGCGTACACCCAACTTCCACTTTTAAAATTGACCCCGCCAAAAGTCACTCCAAACTTCGGATCCTTCACGCCCGGGTCTCTCTTACTCGACGGCACCGGCGAAGTCCCGACGGCTAAAACAGGGATCTTCAAGCCGCACCATCGCATCTCGTTCGTGTCTCGAATGCAACCGTTGACTATGATACCTTCCCACTGATTCCCTTCCGCTATTTTCGCAATCTCCCCTCCCATCAGCGCGCACCTGCGCGAACCGCCGCCGTCGATGACCAACACTCGATCTCGACCGCTTTCTTTCGTCAGCGTTTCTCGCACGAGCGGGTTGTTTTCGAAACACTTGATCTGTTTTTGAACACACCGAGAAGAAGAAGAAGAAGAAGACAAAAAGGAAGAAGAAGGAGAAGAACGATATCAGTCAAAAGAGAGAGTCTCTCGATGCGAGCGCAACAACGCAGGACACAAACTCGAAGAAGAAGACGACGAAGAAGACGAACAACACAACAACCAGAGGGGAAAAAAAAATATCTAACAAACTCTCTCACCGTGGTAATCTCCCCTCGAAAAAATGCCGTCCGATCGAACGCGCCAGAGTACGGCTTCAACAAACCCAACTCCACGACGTCGAACGCCACTTTATCGTCGTTTTGCATCTGATCGACGACGGTTATTTTAGAGTAGAACGCGTCGACGACGTCGGACGTCGTCGACGGTTCCACTTTCAATTCCCCACCCGCACCGTTATTAAAATAGACGGACGACGGGTTGTGCCCTCTCCGCGCGGAGGAATGGTAGTGGTGCGATGAAACATAATAATTCGTGGTGCTCGTGGTGGTAGTTGTAGTTGTTGTTGTTGTTGTCGCCAGAGGAGCGACGACGAGGCGTCGCAACACCGCGCGTCCGCCGCCGCTGCGCAGCATTTGTCTCGATGTCTCGATTTGATTTCTTTCTGATGATGTTGGGGAAAAACGCCAAAAAAGCGCAGAGCAGCGCTGCCGTTTAAGCCGCTGCAAACAAACAAACAAACACACACAGACGGACAAAAGATGACGACGGAAGAAGAAGAAGAACTGGAAGAACAGCTCATGGAAGTGGAAGCTCTGAAATCCATTTTCATGGACGACATGCGCGAGGTGGAGGAAGACGGCAATCGCATCCAAACGGCGCCGAAAGATGCGATTTGTTGGGAAATCGTCCTCTCTCCGCTCGGCGACGGCGAAGACGCGTCGGAGATGATCAACGCGAGCGAAGACTTGTTGGAAGCGAGATTAGGGGTCGTCTTCGCGCACTCGAAGCGATATCCGAACGAGATTCCACATTTGAAGTGTCGCTCGGTGGCGAAGATACACGACGAGGAGTGCGAGAGAGTGACCAAGAGGTTACTGGCGTTGGCGGAGAAGGAGCTCGTCGGCGCGCCGATGATTTACGATTTAGTCGAACACGCGCGCGAGTGGCTGAGAACGCGGACGAACATCGTGGAGGTGGAGGAAGAGACGGAGGAGGACGTGAAGAAACGGTTAGAGTTTGAAGCGGAGGAGCGGTTGAAAGCGATGAGAGAAACCGGGACGCCGGTGACGAGAGAAAATTTCGAGCGGTGGGCGAAAGCGTTCGACGCGGAGAGAGCGATGGCGAAAGCGACGACGAAGAGCGACGGCGGGAGCGAAGGAAACATCGCGAATAGTAGTAGCACGATGGCAACGACAGCAACAAAGCACCACGCGCAGCAAGGCGCAGTCTCCATGTCTGGCAGAAGATTTTTCGAGGAAAGGTACGAGGCGTTGCGGAAAAGCGGGAAAGAAGACGAAGACGAAGACGAAGACGAAGACGCCGAAGAAGAAAACCAAGGAGGAGAAGAAGAATTTAAACCGGATTCGGAAGACGAGGACGAGGAAATCGGCGTGAGAGAAGAAGAAGACGAGTGACGAGTGACGAAACCACGCGCATCCGTAACGACGACGCATTTAGTTCATAGCACATGTAGGGCAAATAGTAGTACGCGGTAGTTATAAAACGCTCTCGAAAGCGTTGAGCTCCACACAACAAATTTCGCTTCTCTTTAAAAGCGCTCTCCGCGCTCTTCGCGCGTCCGTCGCGAGCGCGCGCGATATATATAGAAAAAGACGCTCGAAACGAGAGAGAAACAGGAGAGAATGGCGCCGTCGTTTTCGTCGTCTTCGCACGCGTACGCGCCACTCTCCGAGGACATTTTTGATGAGGATTACGCGCCGACGAGGAGGTTCGCTGTTCCGCAAAACGCGAACGACATCCTCAACGGCGGTAGTCGCGAAGATGTTGGCGAACTCGACTTCGTTTCAAACGGTGGTCTGCGACGACGAGACGAAGAACAGGAACAGCAGGAATTGATCTCGGAGAATTTGCAGCGCGCTTCGGTGGCAAACATCACGATGAACACGCTGAATTACATGCTCGTGCCGCTTTCCATGCCGGCGACGTTTAAAGCCGCCGGATGGACGTTTGGTACGTTTTGTTTCGTTTGGAGCACCGCGTGGTCGTATTGGACCGGGAGAGTCATCGGACGAGCGTATTTGGAACATCCAAATTTGAAAACGTACCCGGAAATGGCAGCTGAAGCGGTGACTCGGTTTGTGTGCGGCGACGGTGGCGGTCGCGAGGATGAAGCGGCTCGCGACGACGACGTCGCCGCCACCGACGAAGCGGCCGCCGACGACGAGCGCATGGAGGAGGCGACGATTCGATGGAGCCTCGGAGAGCGCGCGCGAGTAGTCGCTCTTCGTTCGGGCGCGACGAAGAGCAAGAGGACGAGAGTGAGAGACGCGACGAGAAGAGCAGTTCACGTGATTCAATTCCTCACGTTTTACTTGGACGCGGTCTGTCAACTCATCTACTTGGCGCAATATTTAGCCATGTTGACGAAAGCGATGAAAGTGCGAGGTTTCTTAGGCGTCGGATGGTGTCAATCGTTTTCGTTGCTGATAGTTTCGATTTTGCTATTACCCGTCGTTCAATTGCCGACGTTTCACGACAGCGCGAAGTTTGTGTATTTTGCCATCGCGACGTTGACCTTGAGCGTAGGCGTGTTTACCTACGAGGTCTTATACCGGTCGCCGTGGAAGTCGTGCGCTGTTAAACCGCAGTTTCCCGCCGTGAGTGCGAGGAGTAAATTTGTCTCTCTCGCGAATTTCGCGTACGCCTACGGTGGGCACGGATTGTATCCGGAAGAAATGAGCGAGATGCAAGAACCGGAGAGATGGCCCGAGGTGATGAATTGGTCGTACTACATCAGCGGTCCCGTATATCTCTTCGTCGGTGCGCTTGGATACATGAGCTACGGCGCAAACACGGAAGCAGACATCAATCTCAACTTTCCGAACGATTTCGGCAACGCGTTATCGATTGCGTTTCAGTTCGGTCAGTGCTACTACGCTGTGTTTTTCTGCAACGTGGCGTTGTGTTCGCGATTCGAAATAATGCTCGGCGTGGATCCGACGGATTACTTCAGTCAAAAGCACCCTCTGTTAAAAGTCACGGCGTTCACCTTCCGTCTGTTCTTCCGAACCTTCTTCCTCTTGACGCAAACGCTCGTGGCGGCTATTTTTTTAGCGAGTAAAGGCGACGTATTGCTCGATCTCCAAGGTCTCGCCGGCTCGTTCGGCATGGCGATGATGACCTTCCTCTTACCGTCCGTGATGCGCTTAACGCTCGTTCGCGACGACGAGAACGACGACGACAACGAAAACAACGACAGCAAAAACAGCAAAAAACGTCGGCTCAAACTTCTCGTCTACCTCTCCATCCTTCTCGGCTTTGTCGTCGTCCTCAGCGGCACGTACGGTTCGCTCGCCGATTTAAAGTCAGACGTCGACGTCGACAAACACATCGTGGACACGTGTCAACCCGCGGTGACTACGGTCGTCGACGAGAGAGGGTGTCCAACTGTTGCCGCCGCCGCTTCGCGGTGACGAGAGATGAGAAAATGTGGAGGTGAGAGAACAAGCGTCGCGCGCGCGTGTATATTTAGAAAATGTGTTGTTGTATAAAATGAATAAAAAGCTCTCATCGCAAAGCGCAAATCGTCGTCAGAAAAAAAAAAAAAGTTCATCGCCATGAACGACACCAACAACGTCGTCGTCCCGGCGAAGCGAACGTCCTCGCGAACGCCCAAACCGTCGATTAAAACCGCTTCGAGCATCAACGATGTTTACGACGACGACGACCACGGCGCTTCCGTCGACGCGCAAAAGAAGAATCCGCCGAAGAAGAAAGCTCGCAAAGCGCCAACGACGACGACGACGACGACGACTTCGGGAAAGAAGAAGAGCGGTAAAGCGCTTCCTTCTTCAAAGGGAAAGAAACAATCAAACGCCGGTGCAAAAGCGACCGCGAACAAAGCCGGTGGTGCTGCTTTAAAACCGGTGGTAGGTGAAGATATCCTCGGGGTCGGTGGTCATCGCTGGCAAGGCGTGGGCATGACGTACCCGGCGAGTCACCCGGAGTTGGACATCATCGGTCGGACGACGGAAATGGACGAGTGCTTTTTACCGGCTCGCGCGATGGAGAAAATGATGACAGAAAACGCTACTCTGAGGGAAACTTTGAAGAACGATCCGATCGAAACGTGGCGGGAGATGTTGACGGAGAAAGATCGAGAGATGCTGAGGAAGATGTTGCCGGAGAACGTGAGAACGGACGAGAGTTTGGTGGAAAATCTGGTGAGCGATTTGTTGGGCGGGAAGACGTTTCACTTCGACAACCCGGCGGAACGGGTTTGGAATCAGATTCGAAACGGCGAGCGGCATCCGCATTTCGCGCGGGCGAAACGAATCAGGAGAGAGATACAGAAAAGGAATTCGTTTTTGATTTTGAGGAAGAAGCACGACGAGGTGGTGGATAATTTAGATCAGATGAGGAAGTTATGGATGCGGTTAGACGAAGAGGTTGGGATGAAGGAGAGGAGGAAGTTGTGGGAGGAGTACTTGGAGGTGAAAGCGCAGAGAAGGAAAAATTTGGAAAACGCGAGGAAGAAGAACGCGAATTTAGCGAAGCAGATGAAGCTACAGAAAATGATGGGAGTTGACGCGACGGGAACCCCGCCGCGCGAAGGTAGCGTGAGCGCGCTCGGCGGCGCCGACGGCGAGAGTGAATTGACGCGAGATGCGTGATGTAGTTAGTAATTGGTCTTTGAAAAAAATAGACGGGTAGGTAGCAGGCAGTTGTATACGTATGTATAAATATATTAGTCAGTTTGGAAGTGTTCTAACATTGTATAATATACAAAAGCGGCAAAAGTTACTTTACTAGTTCTACTCGTTTTTCTTCTTCTTACTCTTCGTCGTCTTCTCCAATCTCGTCGAACTGTTCTATCCGTTTCCACACTTCGCCGTGTCTAAGTTTTGCCGCTGCGATGGCCTTGGCTAACACCGTTTCGTCTACCTCGCTGCTCGCGACGCCGTGTTGGTTACTTTTTTCTAATCCTAATACGTTTCCGTTCTCGTCCACGATGACGTTGATGAAAGCGTCGCATAATTTGGTCTCCTCGTACGTGGGATCTACGATGACTATTTGTTTCGGAGGTTCGTAATCTTCAATCTCATCCTCCTCCTCCTCTCTTTTTTCTTCTCCTAACTCTTCGTCCTTTTCATCCTCGTTCATCTTGCGCTTCTTACCGTTTTTGCTATTCTTCTTGTCTTCGCCTTTACTGTTCTCCGCGGAAAGAGTAAACGCGCCAACCGTCAAACACACCGGCTTAAAATCTCTATTCACCGCCAACATCATCTTCCTCTTCTTTTGCTTCTTCTCTTTCCCATCCTTTTCGTTGTGGTCGTCGTTATCGTCGTTCTTCTCCTCGCGCGATTCGCTCTCCGTCGACGTCGGCGCTCGCGTCTTCCTCGCGCACGCCACCGCCGCCGCCAAACACGCGTCCAACGTCCCCATGTCGTCGTCCAACACCAAGCACTCCACCACAAACTTCCAACACGCGTCCTTCTCGCCAGAGGAAGACTTCCCTCCTCCTCCTCCTCCTCCTTCTTTCAAAACGTTCCAATCGAGTAACCCTCCCTTTCGCGGGAAAACCGTCTCTCGAATCAGTCTCGCCACTCTCGTCGCTCTCTCCGACGTCGACGAAAAAGAACCATTCTCGACGCGACTGCACGCGCCAATCTCCACGTTCACCTCCACGAAACCTTCCTCCGGAAACCTCGGGTTCACCTTCGCTCGCTCCAACCGCGACGCGCACAATACCGTCGTCTTCTTCCCTCCTTTCGACGACGATGATTTCAAGTGACACAAAACGCCGGCGCCGTTGTTGTCGTTGTTCCCCAACTCGGCGAGACCGAATTGCACTCTTCGCGCGCGCCCGAGCGGTCGGTGACCCTCTGGACGCACGCCGGGGAGGACCATCTGCTGCTGTTGATGCTGCCGAGCAGCCACGTCGTCGTCATCCTTCTTCGCCGCGCCGCAGATAAACTTTTCGAAGTGTTCGCGAGGAAAGAGCGTCGCGTAGGCGCGTTGGTCCATTTTTTTTTCCAATTAGGGGAAGAAAAAAGTGGAGATTTGGCACAAAAAAAACGCGCATTATCTCACTTTGTCGATATAAATGTTTAATAACACTTCCCCGTACAGAGGCGCGGGATCCTCACCCGCTGGTGGTGGTGGTGGTGGTTCCGGCGCGTTCGGATCGACGTTCACCGGAGGAGGATCTTCTTTCGGTGCGACGCAAAACAACAACAACAACGGATCTTCTTCGAATCCATTTCAAACTTCCCCGGGAACGTTCGGAAATGGGAACAACGCTTTGAATGCTTCCGCGCAACGTTACGACAACACCAACGGTGGTGGTGGTGGTGGTAATGGTGGTTCTGCTGCTGCTTTTGCGCAGCCCGCGAATGCGTCGGCGGCTTTAAATCAGGGCAGTTTGTTCACCAGCTCGCCGGCGGTTCCACTTTCCTCTTCGATGGGTGCTCTGGGAGGAGGAGGTGGAGAGACGACTTCTTCGATGGGAAACGTGTTCCAGCGGCATCCGTCGGGGGTGAACTTGGGGTACTACGAACCGACCGCGCGCGCGTTCGCGGATGGGCACGCGCAGATACCGAGTCCACAAAAAGGAACAGCGACTGCGCAGAAAGAAAAAGGACATCTGAGAGAACACGTGGCGCCAAAGTTTAGCTCGATGTTGTTTTCGAGCACGCAGCGAGGGGTCGGGTTGAACCCGCCGCAAAAGTTGGAGGGGTCTTCGCCGGCGCCGAAGGAGGATTTGTTCGCGGAGACGAGGAGAAAAGAGATGGCGGAGAGAGAGGTTAACTTTGGGAACGTGAACGCGAAAGGGATGCCGCTGTTTACGAGGGATGCCGGGAAATCTGGGACGGTTGGTCGAGGAGGGAGGAGGACGAGTATCGGGTCTCGGGGAGAAAGAGGAGGAGGAGCGACGACGACGACGACAACCGCAGAAGAAAGAATGAACAACGAAGAGCGATCGAGAGGTGGAGCAATGGCGACGACGGCGAGTTTAGGGACGGCGTACGCGACGAGAAATGCAGAGGTGGACGCGAACGATCCAGCGGCGGTCGAGGCGGCCATGGCGAGCGTCCAAACGCCGTGTTGGGTGACCGTTTTTGGTTTTACCAACGACGACGCGACGTTTGTTTTGTCGAAACTGCAGAAAATAGGGGACGTGGTGAACTTTGGTCAGTTTTTACCACCAAACGATGAAGAGGAAGATACTTTGGAGCAAGACTACGAGAATGATTTCAAAGCGAGGAGGAGATTGGAAGAGTCGCCGAGTAGAAAGAAGAGTCCGTTTAGCCGAAATGCCGACAACGGCTTTTCACCTAGAAAGTACCACGGAAGCCCACAATATACTCGTAAATTCGGTTCGCACTCGGCGATAGGTAGCGCTAATTGGCTTCACGTGAAGTTTCAAAAACCAGAGTTTGCAAAGCGCGCGTTACAGTTGAACGGAACGCGCATATCCGATCGGATTATGATTGGCGTGAAACCGTTGTCGGAGAAGGACGCGAGGTATATCGGCGGCGTGTGCGACGATGTCGATGATTTTGGAAGCAATAAAAGAAACAGCATCGATCGGTCGCCGAGAGGTGGTGGACACAAACGGACGATGTTGAATGGAAGCGCTTCGGTGGCTTTGCAACCGAGACGAGGCACGTGGAACAAAGTCGTCGAGTTTGTTTTTGGCGCTTGAAAATCACGCGCTCGTGCGCGTGTGTATCCTCTCTCACACACGTATGTAGATATAACTACGAAGATGTATATCGTTATAAATAAAATTATAATACAAATACACGCGCGCTTTTAACGTTCGCGCATACATAGCTACATTCAAGACGGAAAAAAAAACTAACAGCTCTCGTGATATTCATCTCTAGAAATCAACCCGCTCTTGACTAAATAATCCAAACTCATCTGACACGTGATTATGCTCGGCAACATCATCTCACCGGAATACATCATCCTCTTCAACTCCTTAAGACTCACCCTAAACGTTTCCAACGCGAACTCCTCCACGTCCAACTTGCCCTCTTGACCTTCCTCTACTTCCCGCGGATCAACGCACAAAAACGGGACGAACTTATTCCTACACCACTTCGTCTCGATGAAACCCTCCTCCTCGCCTACTTTCCTATCTCTCTCGTTCTCGCTCTTCTTCTCCATCAAATTTACGAGCGTCCCGCCGACTAATTTAGCCTCCTCGTTCATCTCCGCCTTCGCCGCGTTCGCGATGTCCTCGCCGTGTTTCTCCGGCTCGTGCCCGCCCGTCGGCACCGTCACCCCGCTCGCGTTCACCGATTGAATGTACTCTCGGCAAATCGTAAACTCTTTCGTCGCGCTGTGAAACGGTAAAACCGCGACGAATCGAAACCCCGACCGAGGGTGGCCGACGATGTCGTATTTAATCGAGATGATCTTTTTATCTTCTTCTTCCTCACCGTCCGCGTCCGGAGAGGCAAACTCAACCGTCCGGTCGTACACCGCCAAATACCTCTTATACGCGATCGTTTCCCGCGCCACTGAACCTCGAAAACTGGCCCCGTCTTCGCCTCTCGGCGATCGCGGGTTTGTCGTCGTCATCGCTTCTTTTCGTTCTTCTTTTTCCGAGGAAGAAGACTCCGCCGCCGCCGCAGAAGAGCTCGAAGAAGTCACTCGCCTCTTCCCCGACGACGACGACGACGACGGAGAAGAAGAAGAACAAGAAGAACGAGATGACCTCGAACGAGGAGGAGCTGCTCCGCGACGACTTTTACGCGAAGAAGAATAAGAAACCGAAGAAGAGAAGCGGGAAAGAGCAGTGGCGGTCCTTCTCGCGAGGAGCATGTAATCTCTCGACGCTCTCTCTCTCTCTCTCTCTTTGATGCAATACGAGAAGAGTTCTCTCCCGGCCGTGTTTTTGGAAACAAATTTTAGGGTTTAGGGTTTAGCAAAAACGCACATCACGCAGAAACCTCGTTACGCTCTCACACAACGCGTGATAAAACATCAACGAAACAGAAGAGAGAGAGAGAGAGAGAGAGGAAGAGAGAACGCACGCGCACATTCATCGTCATCATGAAAAGATCTTCGCTGTCGCTCGTCGCCAACCTCTCCTCGCGGTTCGTTCTTCCTCGAAGCAATGCTGGTATTACCGCGACGACGACGACTCACGCTCGCATCGTTTTCCGGGGAAGATCCGCTTCCTCGGCGTTCGCTTCGACCTCTTCCTCCGGTGGAGGAGGAAACGTGTCTACCGAATGGAAGCACCACCAGCCGGTGCAATCGAAACGCCCTTCGTACGCGCCGTCGGATACTCCGCACACGAAGAAATGGCTCGAGTCGGAGACGTCGAAAGCGCCGATGGATTGGATCGCGGAAGTCGCGCCGATTGGCGTGAACGGAGGGAAAGTGAACTGCCACTCGCCCGGGGCGTGTAAGGAGAGATTCGGGGAAGGCGCGGCGCTCGGGGCGCCGGCGACGTATTACACGTTGGCGGATACGAGCGCGGAGAATCCAGCGAAGTGTAAGTATTGCGGGTTGAGGTTTTATAGCTTAGAAGGGAGTCATTGAGTTGGAAAATGATTAAGAGAAGCGAGAGAGGATGCGCGTCTTCGCTCTCGCCGTTTGTTTCAATATATACTAACACACATCACGGGTTTAATTTTATTCCAACAGACCTTTACGTATTTCGCTTCTTCTTTTTCTTCTTCTCCGTAACTCGAAGAAAGAGAGCAGGTTTCCTCTGTTTATTTTCTTGCCCGCCGTGTCGTCGGTTTCTTCGTTTTCGCTCGTTCTCGCTTCGCTCGCTCCTTCGTCTTCGGTGTTGTTTTCTTCTTCTTCTTCTTCTTTCGCGCTTTCGTACTTTTTGGTCGTCTTCTGGGCCGCTTTGGCGTCCTGCTCGGTTTCTTTCAATCGAATTTCGAGCTCCTCTCGCAAGGCTTGGAGTCTGTCGGTTATGACTTGTTGCGGGGGAGTAGATTTCCGCGGTTCCTCTTCTGCTTTACTCTTGTTCTTCCGCTTCGTCAAAGCCGCTCGGATTTTTTCTCGCCGCTCTTTTTGTTCCAGTTCGAGTTGCCTGTATTTTTCTAAAGTGAAAGTTGAAGAAGAAGGCGACGACTCCGGAATCTGAATAGGAGGAGGTCTAGATTCTATAGGCTTACACATCAAATTCAATAAAGTTGGCGCAGCTAACGCCATGTCTCGCAGCGTCTTCGAAGATTGAACGCCAGAAAGCTCTTCGAGGGACGGTGGATTCTCGAGTATCGCTCGGAACTGAGCCACGCGTTCCGCGTTTGATTCTCCACCCTCGTGAAAGTAAAAGAACTTTTTATACTTTGCAAACTCGTGCTTTAAGCAAAAAACACGCGCGTCGGCGTTTTTCAGAGGCCAGATCAACGAAACCGATTTCGAGGCGCTTCGATTGAACGAAGCGATGCGATCGATACCGCCGTCGTTTTTCCTGAACTCGATGATAACTTTCGGCTCCTGTTTGTTGCCCAAGAAGTGCTCCTGGCGAACTATCACGTCACCAGACGTACCGTGCAAAGCTCGAACCTTTTTTGATTTATCGTGTCGCATGCGCGAACATTCGGTGAGAACGAGCAGCGGTTCGTGCAAAGCGTGAAGCACTTTCGGAATGTTCTCTAGTTCGACATCCACGTGATGGATAAACGCATCGCCGCTGTTGCTTTCTTGATTTTCTTTCGCACCGTTTTCTTCATTTTTGTCTCGGTTCGAATCGTTATTCTCTCGCAACATGAGTATAGGCACTCGCAGAGACGTTGCCGGGTTGAGACTACTGAGTCTTTCTTCGAGAACGTCAAACTTTGAAAACTGGGCGGCACAGTTTTCAGCGTATCGAACGACCTGTTTCTGATGTTGTAGTTCTTCGTGACTTCCGTCACAATCATCGTCGCTCAATTTCGTTGGAAACATCGCATTCTCTTGCACTCGATTCTTTTCTAGTATTCTATTGCGGTTTAGCGCGTCTTCTATCCGTTTCTGCTCCGTCGTCTCTCCATTCGTTTCCTCTTCGTCCGTTCTTTCGAGTAAAACGCCCCCACACTCTAGCTCGGCTCGCAAGCATCTCTCGGACTGCCTCAAGAACATATCTTGATGCGGTCTCAAATTGCATATAGCGGCAACGCCTGAAGAATTCTTTAAACCTTCGATAGCAGTCGGCCACAAACAACTCGACGACGGCGACGCGTGATCTCCATGGAAAAATACGGCGCTTCTCGTTACCTTCATTTTTTCCAACTTGTCGACCATCATTTCCCTGAGGCTCAAATTCTGTAATCCTTCCGTCGCGTTCAAGACGACGAGATCCCGAGTTCCGTCATTTTCCGTCGTCTTCGACGCCTTGAACATCAACACTGCTTGCGACACCGCTTGCTGCAACGATTGAAACGCACAATTCGTCTCATGTTCCTCGTGTTTCAACGTCGCGAAAAATTGCAGCACAGATTTTAGATCTTGCATCGAACAACCCAATCTTTTTCTCTTTTGCTTCGTCCTCGCGAGCGCATCGCCGCTCTCTCTCGCGTTCGAAGCGTCGTAGAAAATGCAACCGAACCGTTTTCTCACGTTCTCCTCGTCGTCTTTTCTCCATCCGAAACCTTCGACGGCTAAAGTCTTCGCCACGTCCACCAATATCTCGACTCTCCTCTTCACGACATGCGAATCACAATCGCGCAAACCGTTGAAATTTTGGTCGCCCTCTTGCGACACGGATTGCGCCGACCCGTCGATCAAGAATATCACGTGAGAAGAAGATTTCGTCGCGACGGTGCGGTCGTCGCTGTTTCCCGCGGACATCTTCGCGGGCGTCGCCATCTTTGGAAGAAGAAAATCTGACGGCGCGAGAAAGAGTATTCTCTCTTTTCTTTTTAGCGAAAATGAAAATTCAAAGCGTTACGCGAGCACGCGGCGAAAGGTTGATTTTTTTTAAATTTCAGCCATCAGATGTGATTGATGCGCGTGTTTCGATATTACAATGTTGTCTCTCTTTCGATGATTGTATTGAGTAAGTTTCAGTGCGTCTCTCTCTCTCTCTCTTTAAAGTTGAGCATTCTCTCTCATATTATTCTCCCGGGCAGCCATGTTCTTTCGCGTAGTTATAGCAGTCCAAGTGACCGGAATTTCGTGCTTCTTCTAATGTGAGGTAATGCCAACTCCAACCGTTTTCATGCAAAAACTTCAACGCTTCGAGTTGGCCATTCTTGGCTGCACCTCTGCAGGCGTAAGTACTTTTCATCAAGTCTCTGTCGACGTAGTATTGAAGAATGTTGAGATGACCGTAACTAGCTGCATGGTAATCAAAACCGTAACTGTAACCAGAACCGAGTTTTACTTCCTCGATCAAGTACTTGAAGCACTCGAGATGACCATTTCCTGCGGCACTACAACCAGCATTATTTTCAACCTTCCATTTCTTCTCGTGTAAATACTTCAGCAACTCGAGATGACCACCGCTTGCCGCACCGCTGGCGACTCGAAACGATTTACGACATTTCTTCACCTTCCAAAAGTATTTGACGAAATCAAAGTTTCCCGTTTGAGCAACTTTGAAGAGAAATATTTGCTTGGCGTAGTCAGAAGATACAAACTTATCGAATGCTTCCGAGAGCGTTTCGATCGAAGACAACTCCCCAATCTTGAACTTCTTCCCAACGTTGACGCCCAGTCGTCTCACCGCGTCCCGACAGCTCCTGTTCAAACATCGTCAGTTAGTACACGCATCGCACGATAGAAAAAAAAAGTGAGATCACAAATCACCTACCTGCTAGCTTCGAAGAAAAACTTCGCGTCCGAATCGTTCAGTTTCGTCGCGACGTGCGCGCGCCAAATATCCTCGCACCCACCGCCCCGTTCCCACAGTCGCCGCAGAGGACTTTCTTCTCCCTCTCCTCGCATCTTTTTCGCCGGCGGTGGCGGAAGATGGATGGAAGAAGAGGACATGCGTGTCTCTTTTTTTTTTTCAAAAATACGAGCAGCGCTCGCGCTAAAAAATGACGATTTTTAAGCTCCAAAAACCTCCATAAAAAAAGGCTCAAAATCGACGACACATGCGCCGGGGGTGTTCAGCGGCGAAAAGAGCGGCGTCTCTGCTAGGGCGGAACGGCACGAATCATCGCGCGGTGTCCTCTTCTTCTTCTTCTTCTTCTTCTTCTTCTTCGAACGGCCACTCTTGGTGCGCGCCTTCTCGACGACGAGAAGAAGAAGAACGATTTTTCCATCGCCATTATTATTCGAGGAGAGAAGTAACAACTTTCCCCGCTGCATCGTCGTCGTCGTCGTCGTCGTCGTCGTCGTCGTCGTCTTCGCGGGAGAAGAAGAGCGGGAGAGGACGGAGAGAGGGAAGAAGAGAACGCCCCGCGAATGGATCGTTGACGACGTCGACGTGGGCGCCGCCGAGCGGCGTTTTGAGTTACGGCACGAACGCAGAAGAGAGTGATGAAGAAGAAGAAGAAGGAGTTGACGCGAGCGCGCGACAACGACCGCCTTCGTTTCGAGACGTGGACGACTCGCGGTTACCGCCCGAGCTGAAAAGACGCACGTTAGTCGCGACCATGCGACGACACAGGCAAAAGAAAGACGTGAAAGCGGTTCAAGAAACGTTCGAGGTGTTGAGGAAGCATCATAAATATCCCGGGCGAGGCGCGTATAATGTTTTGGTGCACTGCGCGGCGGACGGCGGCGACCCGGAGGCGGCGTTGGAGATTGTGGGCGCCATGGTGGCGGATAACGTGGTGCCAGACGTGACGACGCATCACGGGATTTTGTTGGCGTTTTGTAGGAGTGGGAGGGTGAGAGAAGCTTTCGAGTGGTTGCAGATGCACTGTTTGGGCGTGCCGTCGTCGTCGGTAGGGAGCGGGGGCGGCGGCGGCGGCGGCGGCGCGGAGAGCGGATGGGACGTGCATTTGAAAGCGCCGGGAGAGGCGGTGCCATTGAGCGAGATTTTCGACGAGCAAGATGCAGACGCGGATATTCCCGTAGGAGATGACATGAACACGGCAGCAACGCGATCGATGCACCAACCGGCACCGCAAACGGCGTTGCCAGTAAAATTATTTACCACTTTGTTGAGGTACGCGGCGACACACGCGAGTCGAGAGATTTTCCAAGCCACGGAAGTGTTGATGTTTCAAATGAACCAACCAAACTTAACGCCCGGTGCGGACGCGTTAGAATCGAAACTGCGCTTGGTAGGGACGTGCGCAAACGGAACTTCTCGCGAAGTTGAAGAAGTTTGGCAAATGTTTAAAAACGAACACAAATCCATGTGGGCGCACAGCGAGCGCGTTTCGGCTCACTGTAAAATTGCGAATAGAAAGTTTGTTAGGAAAGGCGGCAAAGAATCCGCCGCGTCTAAAAAAAGCATGGAGATGGCTGAAAATGCGCTCGACACTTTGTTATGGAGGTTAGGCAAGCGCGTGTATTCTGATTCCGTGCCAACAGCAAAGTTTTCGGAAAGGTACAACGTCAAGTATCGCACCGGGTGGTCCGGCGCTCGAGGTTTGGCGGCGGCACAGTTTTTGAAAAGACGCGACGCGATGCAAAAATCGCGCAGAAAAGATAGCAATAAAGATGCCCGAAATCCTTGGAAATCGTGGCGCGCAGAAACTGCAAACGCGAGGCAGCATCAAGTGATTGGAGGAGGGAGCGTCACCCGTTACGACGAAGATAGTAATAGTTTTAGCACCGAGAACGGCGAGGATTTCATGAAAGACCGATACCTCGAAGAAGAAAATGAGGAAATTGTGCTCGACTTAGCGTCACAATACGCCATTCGCGCGCACGAAAGAGAAGTCCGCGCGGCGTGTAACGCCGTTTCGACGATGTTCGCAAACAGAGGGGATGTGGCGAGGGCGAAAGAGGCGTTTCAGATGATGACGGCGAACGAGGTGCGACCGGATGTGTATTCGTTCACGGCGTTGATGCGCGCGGAATTGAACGCGTTCTTATCCCCGACGCACCATCATCGCTCCCACGATGAACAAAAAGAAAGAGATCAAACAACCGCGAATATCGATGCAACCATCGGCACACCGGAAGAAGCTTTGGAGCACGAGGACGAAGAAGAGATTACCCGGAAAACATTCATCGAAGACGACATCAACGAGGAAGAAGACGGAGATGAACTGGAAGATCGATTGGATGCGACCTTTGCGAGAGTAGAAGCGTTGCGAGAGCGAATGTTAGACGCCGGCATCGTTCCTGATGCGGCTTCCTTCGTTACGGAACTCGTTCTCGCTGGAAAATTCTACGCTTCCATGATGGAACGGGACGGCGCCACTTTACGTTTAGTCCAAGATCGTCGTCGACGCGTGTCAGACATTTTACTCCGAATGCAAAGCTTGGACGTGAAAATGGACGTCGTTGCGTATAACGCGTTAATTGGTGCTTTATCGAGAAACAATGACGTCGAATCTGCGTTTAAAACGTACAAGTCCATGGCGTCCTCAAACATCGCGCCCGACGCGGTGACCTTTTTAGAACTCTTTCTCGCGTGCGAACGACGAGGACGCGAAGTTTCGGACGTCTTGGCACATTTGCCGTATCCCACGCACGGTGAGAAAAGGGAGGACATGATACAGACGGCTTTGAGTGATATGAACGACTCTTGCGGCGACCCGTTACTAGTTAAAGCTCGAGAATACGTTGACGAAGCCGAAAGAGAGATGGATTTACACGGCGTGGCGCACACGTCGGAATCCTTGACGGCGCTCGTGCTCGCGAGAGGTAAATTGCGTCAACCGGGTGAAATCGTCAATCTATTCGAGAAGCATTTCAAAGCAAAAAGCGATATTGCCGACGATCGATTTTACGCGACGTGCGTGCAATGTTTATCGAAGCTCGACCCGAACGAAGCCTTGCGCATCTTTGACGAAGTCTACGAGAGCACCTCGGACAAGAAGGACAGACATCCAAACCTCTACGCGCTAAACGCGTGCGTCGCAGCGTGCGCCGAACTCCGTCACATCTCCGAAGCTCGCAAACGCGTCTCCCGATTCGTAAAAAACAACCCGGCAACGCCGCTGTCCTCGGACACGCTGGACGCCTTGTTCAAATGCGCCGCCGCTTCCGGCGCGTTTGCCGCGCAAGCGCCCGCCATCGTCAAAGAGCTCGTCAACCAACTCGGCGTCGTCCCATCAAAGAAAATCTTCCGCCAACTCTACGAAGGCGTCGGTTTAGCGCACGAGAACGACCGCAACGTCTCCAAAACCTTAGCCCGAGAGGTGTTCGGCGAAGTCCACGCGAAGCGATACGAGGACCGAAAAACGCAAAGGAAAAGCGGCGATAAAAATAACCGCGACGACGAGGACGACGAGGACGAGAACGACGGCCTAGCAGCGAACGACGGAGGAGACTATCACGACGACGAAGAGTTCTTCGACGACGACGACGACGATGTCTTTTAAAATGTGTGGCGGTAGCGCGAGAGAAGATTTTTTAGAACCTTCGCGTGGTACTTAGTTGTAAAAAATGTGTCTTCCTCTGAATCAATCAGCACTCGCCCCCCCACGAGCAAAAAACTCCATTTTCCATTCGAAGAAAAGAGGCGCTTTAGCGCGTCGTGCAAAGAGAAAGAGAGAGAGAGAGAGAGAGACGTAGGTAAACGATACTACGGTGTTCAAGGGCAACCACCGCGCGACGACGACATGGAAAAGAGCCGCCGAGGAAGCGATGACGATGAGACGGCGTTG
>Ga0255763_1000201_pt1 | contig 64377 bp, 32 predicted proteins | sample 041ome_2_FD_179963 | JGI IMG/M metagenome (GOLD analysis project Ga0255763, IMG submission 179963) | Coastal salt marsh microbial communities from the Groves Creek Marsh, Skidaway Island, Georgia - 041406US metaG (version 2) | ecosystem: Environmental > Aquatic > Marine > Intertidal zone > Salt...
CCCTCCCTTCTCTTTTTTTCTTTTTTTTTTTTGAAAAAAAAAAGGTTTAAACCATAAACCCTAAACTCGAGGAAAAAGAAGAAGAGGACTCTCGCCCCACCCCCAAACTCCGCAAAAAAAAAGAAAAAAACGAGACGCACGACGCGCACTGCTGTAGCTATCGCACCACTCATTTTTCAACGAAAGAGAGACGACGCGTTCTTTTTCTTCTTCCGGTTTTGCTATTTTTCCCAGGGTTCTCTCTCTTTCTCCTTCCATCTCCTGCCGTTTTGTCGCCGCGCGGTGGTGAAGAGAGAGAGAGAGAGAGAGAGAGTAAAAGGAAGAGAAGAGGAGGAGGATTTTGTACATACATTTTTTTGAGTTGAAGAGAGAGAGGAAAGAGAAAAGGGTGATCGCGAGAATTATTACATTTTAGAGTGGGAGAGAGAGAGCGCGCGCGACTTTATTAGAGTGAGAGAGAAAGAGAGAGAAGTAGAGAATGGGGGAAGGAGTGTCGAAATCGTCGCCGTTGGCGAACGATATCGCCTCTCGCGTGGCGTCTGCGTCGTCCACGGCTGCGGCTTTAGAGGAATTGGGCTACGCCTCGGCGCACACGAAGGCTTCGTTGAAACAGATATTGGCTTTGTTGCCGAGGATCGATAACAAAGGCTTAGCGGTGTTGCTGGCGACGATTGCGAAGACTGGCGATGGGTCGTTAGGGGACGTGCCGTCGCAAACGCTGGCTGATTTGGCGTCGGCTATGGGTTTGTCGCCGCCGACGGAGGCGGCGAATAGGGCGAAAACCTGGAACATCGAAGCCGTGGCGGACGCGGTGAGAGAGACGCATCCAGAGTTGGATTGGAGAGAAAGCGTTGTCGTGCACTTGAAAGATGCTATTTTGAGCTTGCGAGAGAAAGATCCGGAGAGCGAGATGTTTTCGAGCAGGTTTGAGGTGGAGTTGAGCCCGGATTTCGAATCGAGTTTGCAGCAAATGAACGTCGCGGCTGGGCAAGGGTCTTTTCCACCATACTATAGTTTCTTTTCTAGGTTGGTAGAGATGTATCGCAGAGGAGCAGGGAGTCCATTTCCTGCGCAAGCTATCGTTGGGGATGGGATCGTCTGGCCGGGCGAGTTACAATCGACGCAAATGAAGTTGTTGAGCGCGGCGGTCTTCGCCGTGGAGCCGAGTTTGATGGAATGGGAGTTTGGGGTGACGTGTTTCCCTCCGAATGGAGAAAAGAGCGAAATCAAGCGTTGGTCGTGCGTCGATTTGATGTTAGTGTTGACAAAGTTAGCGGAAAATACCACGAATAATGCGAAAGAAGTCTTCCTGAAACCAATCGCGGCGAAAGTGTTGGATCGCGGCGCGTCCACGAACGCGGATTATGTCGTGGCGGCCATTTCTCGCGCGGAAAATGCGGAATCTTCGATCGCCGCGGATGTCGTCGAGAAATCGTTGACGAGAATATTCTCAAATTTTCAAACCGCCTCGGCGCCAAGAGAGTACGCTCTGACCGCAGCCTTTACGCACTTGCCGGATGCGGTTATTGAAGCTATGAGTATGAGTTACGAGAGTAACAACGCTTGCATACCTCGAATCGTGGATGCTATTTCGGAAATGAAGAATTTAGCTAAAGTTTTGCAAAAGATTGGCCAATTGTCGTCGTCATCGAGCGGTTCTAATGTTGCGTCGAAACGAAGTGGGATGTTGATGGGTATTGAAATCGCAGCGTTGGCGTCGCGTCGCGAATACTTAAATCTCGAAAAGTTTCTCAGAGATTCTTTAGCTGGATCTTCGTCAGGTAAGAACAATAATACTAGCGCGGGAGCTTCGGCGAATCCTGACGATTTCGCGAGAGCGTGCGTGGCGTTTTTGAAGAGACGCTGCTTAGAATCTGAAGGCCAAAGCGTAAAAGGATTGAACGTTACTTCTGAAATTGCGAACCTATTCTTTGAGTGCCTGGAAAGCGCGACGTCGATTTCGGCGGACAACAAGAACGATATTAGAACGGTTAAAAATGCATTCGCTCAGAGAGGATCGTCTGCGGGCGACGCGAGCGCTATGAGTGCGGATGGGAGCAACCCGAGTGGAGGCAATCCTGGTACTGCGGCCAACGCGTCGGGGAATCCAGGGTTGTCCAACGGTTTTCCTGCAGACATCGAAGCCGAAGCGAACGCGCACTTTCAGCAAGTATACGCCGGTCAACGCAAAATCAACGATCTCGTTGACATGCTTGGCGGCTTTTTGCGATCGAACATTCCGCGCGAACGCGAAGTGTTTAGTTGCATGGTACACAATTTGTTCGACGAGTATCGATTCTTTCCAAAGTACCCGGACAAAGAGTTACGAATTACCGCTGTGTTGTTCGGTCAGCTCGTCCAGCGTCAGCTCGTGAGTAACATCACGCTCGGTGTCGCTTTGCGATGCGTCTTGGACGCTTTACGTAAGCCGTTTGGGTCGAAGATGTTTGCGTTTGGTTCCGAAGCGTTGGAACAGTTCAAAACTCGCTTGCCGGAATGGCCACAATATTGTCAACACTTAGCTCAGATACAACACTTGCGTCAAGCGCATCCAGATTTGGGACAGTTCTTTGGAAATGTTCCGGTTTCGGAGCCGACGCAAGTCGCACTCGGCATGCACGAACCTGAAATGGGTGGCCCGGAGGATGCGCGAGGATTAGCAGCGGGAGTGGCTGGCATGAAGTTAAGTTTCAACGACATAGCTTCGGCTGGAAATTCCGCCGCCGCGGCAGCGGCAGCTGCAGCGACGGCGGCTTCGGAGAGTGCGGCTACAAGCGCAAACGCGACTACAGCGTCAGACATGGCTGCGTCCGTGCTTGGGATTGACTCGTCTTCTACGAAAGACGGTAAGTTGCACTCGGCCGCTTCGTTACCGCTTTTCGGCAAAGATGGCGGAGATATGTCTCGTTCAGGTTCAGCGACGGCGATCGCTTCCGCGCCATCAGGTTTCGCGACGTCTCTCAACTTGGATACGCTTTTGCAAGCTTCAAACACGGCGACGGCTTCGCCGGATTCGAAAACCGCGGATCAGATTCACTTCGCCGTGAACAACTTGTCTGGTGAAAACGTCAAACTGAAAGGTCAAGAAGTCAAAGGAAAGCTCAAGCCAGAGTTTTACGAGTGGTTTGCGACGTATATGGTTGTTAAGAGAGCGGCGATTGAGCCGAACTTTCACGCGTTGTATCTCGAAATGCTCGACGAAATTGGCGAGGAAAAATTGTTCGAAGCTATTCTTCGCGCGACCTATCACAACATTAAAGTTTTGCTGACGAGTGGAAAAGTGAAAACGAATTCAGGTGAGCGTTCTCTGTTGAAGAACCTCGGTTCTTGGCTCGGCGGATTAACCATAGCGCGTCTTCAGCCGGTGTTGATGATTGATCTCGATGTGAAGGGATTGATTTTAGACGCCTACGAGGCTGGACGCATGATTGCAGTCATCCCTTTTGTCGCAAAGATCCTCGAACCAGCGAAAGATAACTTTGTCTTCAAGCCTCCAAACCCGTGGACGGCAGCGCTTTTAGCGTTGTTGGCGGAGATTTACCTCGATCGCGATTTGAAGCTAAACTTGAAGTTTGAAACAGAGAGATTGTTCAAGCATTTCAATTTGAGCGTCAAGGACGTCAAGCCTTCAAATTTGTTACAGAATCGACAACGCGTGCGCATCGACAATCCCGATTTTGTCGCCGACAAGGTTCCTGCCGGTTTAAGTGGGCTTGGTCCTGGGGGTATGTTGCAAACCGCTGCGAGCGACGGCCAACTCCCGTCTTTGCAAGGGCAGCAGCGCGGCGGCATGGGCGGCGGCTGGGGTCAGCAGCTTTCTCAACAAGACATGCAGCAGCAGCAGCAACAACAACAACAACAACAGCAACGCCAGCAGAATATGGCCGCAGAACAACCTTCTTTGTCAGACGCGCAAGCGTTACCGAACATTCAAGCGCACGCCCGCGTGCACCCGCAACCAAACATTCCGGAGAGTGTTCGCGCGATGCTTGCAAGATTTTTGCCAATCGCGTTAACGCACGGTATTCGAGAGATTGTGTCGCCGGTTGTTGAGCGTTCTGCAACTATTGCGTGTGTGACTTCGAGGGAACTCGTTCGTAAGGATTTCGCGTGCGATCCAGACACGACACGGTTGCGTAAAGCCGCACATGCGATGGTATCTTCTCTGGCCGGATCGTTAGCCTTGGCGACGTCTCGAGAGCCTTTGAAGGCGTCCGCGGCAAACCAGTTGCGATTGCTCGTGCAAAGAGCGGGTGCATCGAACGCCTGCGAAGCGCAGGCGTTAGAAAACGCCATCCAGAACGCGGTGCAAGATAACTTAGAGCTCGGGTGTTCGTTGATTGAAAAAGCAGCCACGGAAAAAGCGATGCGAGACGTCGACGAGGCGTTAGCGCCGGCGGTTGTGGTTAGAAGGCAGCACAAAGAAACCCAGCAGCAGCAACCGTCGGCGATATCTGCTCCGTTTTACGATAGTGGTGTTGCTTTATCCGGGAAGTTTCCGGCGGCATTGCAATTGGAGACTTTGCGTCCGCCGAGACCTGGTAGCGCGACCTTGATGAGCGGCGTCGCTTTAAAAGTGTACGACGACTTCTCTAGAATTCCAAGACTTGCACCACCGACGTCAATGGGTGGAAGCGCGACTTCATCGCAGTCAAATCTCGCCGGAGCTACTAGTAGCAGTGGCGGTCCGGGTGGAGCGAGCAGTCAACCGCCGGTGCCGCAATCCGCGTTCCCGGGTTCTCAACCGCCGTTACCGGGCGCTCCGCCGCCGCCGCAACCACCATTACCGGGTGGTCCGCCGCCGCCGAGCGAGCAATCAGGAACGACGAGCTTCTTGGGGGGTGGTAAAAGTGGTGAGGATGGCGATGGTGGCGTGTCAGGTGGCGCTGTCGACGATAGTAACTTGACAGCGGCGCAAAAATCAGCGAAGGAGATGCGCGAACGAGTCGCCAGTCACTTTGACGAGTGGGCGAGAGTGCAAGATTTGCCTCCCGGAGACGATCGATCCGTCATGTTCTTGCAAAGACTCGAGCGCACGACGTTTCTCCGCGAAGACGCGCAAGAAGGCTTTTTGCGTGTCTTGGTTGAACTCGCGGTGACGCACTGCCTTGGCAGCGAAAAGAAAACGCAAGGCGGCGAGGAAAGCTCCATGAGCTTTGCGGCGGTTGACGCGTATTGTCGTTTAGTCACACGTCTTGCGAGACGTCCAGAAGAATCACCGCAGCAGCGTTTGGCGCTCTTCGGACGCGCGTTAGTTGCCATCGTTCGCACGGCGATGCGAGACACGGACGAACGCGGTCCGCAGTTCAATCCGAAACCGTACTTTCGCGCGTTGAGCGGGTTGCTCAACGAAATGAGAGCGCCAGATGCCGTGCTGGACTCGTCGCATCCGCAAGTGCTGGCTGCGTTTGCTTCCGCTTTGTTAGCGTTGCAGCCCATGCGTGTTCCTGGATTTGCGTTCGCATGGTTAGAACTCGTTTCGCACCGATGCTTTATGCCGAGATTGCTCTTGGATCACGCACAAAAAGGTCGTCCGTTGTTGCAGCGTTTGATTTGCGCCGCGTTGAAGTTTCTTGAACCATACTTGCGCGAGTGTAACTTGACTGAACCTGTCAAGTTGCTCTACAAAGGCGTCTTGAGAGTCTTTTTGGTCTTGTTGCACGATTTCCCGGAATTCCTTTGCGATAACCACGTGTACTTCTTGGATGCAACGCCGACGAACTGTGTCCAATTACGCAACTTGGTCTTGTCTGCGTTTCCGAGAAACATGCGTTTGCCCGATCCCTTCACGCCAAACTTGAAGATTGACTTGTTGCCGGAAATCTCGCAAGAGCCGACCAACGCGACGCAATTCGTATTGAACGATCCCGCGTTTAATCAATCGAGCGCGAAAGTAACCATCGACAACTATTTGAGTTCAAAGAATGCCGCCAACGCGTCTCAAGTTGCCAAACAAGTTCGCGACGACATTTTGCTTCCGGGTCAAAAAGCGATGCAAACGGGCACTCGATACGACGTACCGATGATGAACGCTTTAGTGTTGTACATCGGTGTCAACGCGATTGCGGCAAACCAGAACGCGCGCAATTCCGTGTTGAATTCCAGTCCCATGGAACTATTGCAAAAGTTATGCGATGAAAGTTTAGACGCGGAAGGTCGATACTACTTCATGAGCGCCGTCGCGAACCAGTTGCGATATCCAAACTCGCACACGCACTACTTTAGTTGCGTAACTTTGTGCTTATTCCAAGAGACGAAATCGGAATTAGTTCGAGAACAAATTACGCGAGTGTTGTTGGAGCGATTGGTCGTCAACAGACCACACCCGTGGGGATTATTGGTCACGTTTGTTGAGTTGATTAAAAATCCGAGATACAACTTTTGGGCGCACGGTTTCACGAGGTGCGCGCCGGAGATTGAGCGCCTGTTCGAGTCCGTCGCGAGAAGTTGCGTCAAGTCTCCCGACGAAGGCGGCGAAGGACAACAACAAGATGGTGTGGCGACGTAATCGTAAGAGCTACTATTACGCGCACCGCCACTCTGTTATTGTCGTTTGTTTGTAAAAAAACTACTTGAAGAAAAGCTCATTACCACACGAAAGAGAGAGGGGTGCGTCGTGTTTTGATCGAGAAGAAGAAGAAGTCACTTACTTCTTCTTCTCGAGTGTATTAACATTTTACTGTAGTAGCCACAGTCCTATTTTATTTAACAATTTTAAAAAGAGAGAAAAAGAGAGAAAAAGAGAGTTGTATAGTTGTTTTAATCGATAATGAATACATCTTTAACATTTTAAATCACGCGGACGATCGTTTTAAACGCTTCAGAATAGCGTCGCACTCTCGTTTGATGCGTTTCGCGAATGCCTCACCCGAGACTCGATGATGTTGTAAGTTTCGCAAATTTTTGGCACTCGATTCGCTCGCATTCGCATACTTTCGATTGCTCTCTTCCACGCGTCGTTTCGTGTCTTCGCGCAAAGCTCGAGGCGTGAGTAACGATTCGAACGGTTTCATCGTTTTATGCGTGCGCGCGTGTGTTGTTGTTGTTGTTGTTGTCGTTGTTGTTGTTGTTGTATTTCGTCGTCGTCGTCGTCGAAAGAAAAGGGCGCCGACGCACGAAATACTCACAAACGAAAAAGCGTTTGCGAGCTTTTTCAATTTGCTTTTTGGGAGCTCTTTTTTCTTTTTTCGCTCTCACAGCCAATGAGATTTGAAGACGAGACGAAACCGATGAAAAAAATGCAAATTTCGAAGCCTTTCGGCCTTAAAAGCTCAAAATATCAAGGAGAAAGCGTATCTTACGTCGGCAAAAACCAAAGAAACGACCGCAAAAAATTAGCGCACCGCACGTCTTTTCGTAAACAATTACAGACGCGACGCGCGCGCGAAACTCAAACAAACGTGCAAATCGCGCGAAAAAAGGTTCACGTAACGCGTTGAAGCGAAGAAAGCTCGCGTTTCACGTTCGCATCGTCGGTGTTTTTTTTCACAGACGACCCCGGGGGAATTTTTGTTTTTCTTAATTCTTTGTGAAAATATCTTTCGTTGAACCGGCGCGCGCGCAGAAGAGAAGAAGAAGAAGAAGAAGACACTTTTTTTCTAACGCGAAGCGAATAAGATGGCGTTTTTGAGCCGTTCGCCGCCGTCCACGGCGGGCGTGAGCCACCAGTTCTCTTTAAAAGAACACTTCATGTCGAGAAGGTCCTCCACGTCGAGCGAAGGCGCGAGGAACGGCTCGATGATGACCCCGGGAAAATCGACTCGAGTCTCGTGCGATTCCGCGAGATCTTCTTCTTCCTCCGCTGGTTCGGGAGCGAACCCAGGAGGGGAGAATCATCATCACGGCATCAATCAACACAATCAACGAGGCGATGAGTTGAAAACAGACGCGATCAAAGAGGAGCGCGCGCAGCAACAGCGGGGCTTAGGTTCCGTGGACGAAGACCAACTTTTGGAAGAGCACAGGAGGGAAATGTTTCGAAACTCGTACGTGGACGCGCCGTTTCGCGTGCAAACGAACTCGACGGCGGAAACTATCGACGTGATGACGTCGAAGCGGGTGGAAGCATCATCACCGAGTAAGTCGAGGCTGAGCGTGTCGAGGACGAGCGAAGATAATAATCGAACAAACCTGAACTTGGGTAATTCGAGGATGGTGAACGTCCCGGTGAATGGTCAACAACAACAACAGCCGGTTGCAAAAGTCTCCGCACAAAACGTCACCGCGATTGTTTTAGCTGGAGGCGTTGGTGAATCAAATCCAATGACGAGAAATAGAGCGATCTCGGCGTTGAGCGTGGGCGGATCGTTCCGATTAATTGATTTCCCAGTCGCGGCGTGCTTGAAAGCAGAGTTTGGCAAAGTTTTCGTTTTGACGCAATACAACTCGAGATCGTTGAACAACCATGTGACGATGACTTTTTCGAAAAATTCTTCCATGGGACGTTCGACAACGGAAGTCTGCGTGTTACCAATGTCAGCGACGCCGACGAGAGACGAGTGGCCGAGAGGAAGCGCGGCAGCGGTGAGAGCGCACTTGGAAGCGCAGTCGTTTGACGTCGCTATCGAACAAGGCGTGAGCAGCGGTCAAGGGGTAGGATTGTACGATAAAGAGGCGTATTTGGTTTGCTCGGGAGAACAGTTGCACAAAGCTGATTTCAACGAGATGTTAAAGGCGCACAATGACTCTGGTGCGGCGATTACCATGATGGTACAAAGCGAACGATGCCATTCTAGCATGTTGGAAAAATCGCACTTGCACCACGATTCGAATCATTTAAAAGTTGGCTTAACTGAAGTAACGAAGAAAGGCGAGAAAGGTGTCGTCAAAAGGTTGCACGAAAAAGCACACTTTTCGAACATCTTTCGCGAACTCGTCGATAAAGACGAACGACACTCGTATCACATCAGCACCGGGAATTACATTATATCCGCTGAAGCGATGAAGGAGTTGTTGCTCTTGAATCCATCTAGAGAACGAGGAGATTACTTCGAGTTTGGCGAGCACGTGATTAACCAAGCGATTGAACGCGGGATGAAAGTTGTCGTGCACAAGCACGAGGGATATTGGACGCCGTTGCGATCATTTTCCGAGTGGTTCCAAGCGAACATTGAGATGGCAAAGGGAGGTTCATCGGCGGAGTTGATTGCATACGGATCCGACCAAAAGCTCATCTCGAGAGCGAGATATTTACCACCGGCTAAGTTCATCGGTTTTGCCAGAGTACAAGAGTCGTTAATATTAGACGGCTGCGTCGTTAGAAGTGGAGAAAGCGGATCGTTCATTGAATCTTCCATCGTTGGTCCGACGACACAAATCGGGGAAAACGTTCGATTGAAGAATGTCATCATTGTCGGCTCGCCGGAAGTCGTCGCACAAACAGTCGTTGGTGATAACACGGAAATGGAGAACGTGGTTTTAGATGCTGGTGCTAGCGTTGGTAAAGATTGCGTGTTGAAATGCAACGGAAACGTGCACGTGAGAGAAGAGTTACGAGGGATGATTGAGATTGTGGACGGAGTGGCTTGCGTTTTGAAGGATGCCAAGATTCCAGACGGAACGGTACTTTAAGCAGCTATCGTCATTATTGCTGATATTATTACGAGTAAGGAAAAAGAGAAAGAAATGAAGAGTGGAATGAGTGAGAGAAGGAAGAAGGAGAGAAAGAGAGAAAGAAGTTTATAAGAGAAAAGGAAGAGAAGACGGGAAGAGGACGAAAGAAGAATTAAGAAAATCGCGCCGGTTCAAGAAAGAGCAGAAAATGTATAACAGAGCATCATGCATGCAAACTCGCGCGAATCTGCTACAAGAAGAAGAAGAAGAAGAAGATGAATCTATCTGACATGTATTTTTAATGTGAAGTCTAAACGTACACAAATTCTATCTATAATGAAAACTACTATTAATTACACTAATGCACTTTTTCTCTACACTCCCCATCTCGCCGCTCGCGTCGGATCTCTCACGCGCTCTGAATCCTCCGGTAAGCTCAAGATAAAATGCTGACCGGTACTTCCAGAGCCAAAATCAGAGCTCCTTGGCGTCACCACTAACCCGCCGTTCTCAGCGACGTTGAAATCCGCGGTCGATTTCGACCTTTGCTTTGCTAACTGGGCCAACTTGATCTCCTCTATTTCCTTCAACGTTGGGCCTAAGATCTTCTGCTTCTCTTCCTCCGACCCAGAAAAGCTCCCGTTGTTGTTTTTGTTGCTCATGCTACTCGCGCTACCTTTACCTCCGTTGGCTAATCCGACTAAATTGTTCGACGACCCTTTGTTATTGACGAACCGAAAATTTGAGAAAATGCCGCCTTTTCTAATCTGTTTCCATTGCGGACTGGTTGCCCAAGTGTACTCTTCCGACCCTTCCCAAATCGGCGAACCGGGCGTAAACGGCTCACCAGCCATAAATTCCGCGCTTTTTGTGATTGTATCCAAACTTTCCGCCGATTTAGCCGTTTGGTATATGAAAAATCCAACGATGGAAACCACGTAACCGCACAGTTGCACGATGGTTTGCTTCTCTTTATACAACCAACTGGATAACATGATCACCGAGGCGTTTCTCACCTGTCCGGCACCTTTGAACGTCAACGAACCACACGTTTGAATCACTCCGATAGTTGTCACGTTTACGAAAAAACCAAAGAACGCAACGGTAATATACGGCAACGGATTCCCCATCGGTCGTCTCCACGCCTCTGTCTCGACCATCTCCCCGTACTCGAATATTATGGTGAAGATCACCAAGAACAGAAAATTCGCCGGCGCGGAATAAAACAAACCCTCAATGACTCCAAAACTACGACTATACAGCATGTGCTGGAAAAACACCATCCGAATGCACTCGCTCGATTCACTCAGAACGATCAACATGATCCCGACCGACGTCAACTTACTCTCGCTCAAACACGCCACCAACATCCCAAAGCTCGTCACTACGATCCCAAACGTCTTCGTAAACGTCGGTTTATCCATACCTAATATAACTAAAACCAAAAACACGACCACGGGACTTAAACTCTTAATCATCTGTATAAAACTGACGCTCAAGTACAAGTACAACGTGTTCCCGCTCGCGAACGTAATCGCCGTGAACAAACCAATCGGAACTATAATCGTAAAGTACTCCCACATCGTCACCCTATTCTCAATGGTGACTTTTCCAGAGGCGATCAATAACGCCGCGACGATCCACGAACACAGCGGCCCAGTCGCGGAAATCGCAATCGGGTACGGAAAATCGTCCTTCACGAAAATGTATTTGTTGAGCAAAATTATCCCACCCGAGACGAACGCCCACGAGAGGAGAAAGAACGAAGACTTGACCCAATATAACTTCGATTCCGACTCTATCTGCAACTCCTGGTACGATTTCACTCGCTCGAGCGGTCTGCCCGTGGACGTGAACGACGGAACCGATTGGTAGTTGCGTTTCATTCTCTCTCGCGTACGCTCCTTCGCATTCAATTTTTCCTCTCGAAAATGCAATGCGCGGCCTCTAAAGTTCCAAAAATCTCCCGGCGCGGGCGCTCTCTCTCTCTCTTCTTTTACGGGTGAAGGAAACCAAGAAACAAAAGTAAACTTAGAAAGGCGCGCGCAAAGAGACAATGACAAGAAAAGTAAACACCCGCGTCGACTTTTTATCTCTCTCTCTCTCTTTTATATATATTCGCGAGCGCGCGCGGTCGGGACGCTAAAAATTCTGACGTTTTGTCGCTTCGCAGGAGTCGTGTTTCTTCTCTAAAAATATCGACAAATGTGACTACTAAAATATGACTAAATACGGCGCTAAATACACATATCTCTCTCTCTCTCTCTCTTCTAAAATTCGTCGTCCCCGTCTTCCTCTTCCTCCTCCTCTCCTTTTCCTTTTCCCTCTCCTCCTTCGTTCTCTTCCTCTTCATCTTCTTCCTCGTCCTCGTCCTCGTCGTCTCGGTTCCCCGTCGTTTTCTGCTTCTTCCGCGCGGCTTCCGCTTGCGAAGCCGCCGCCAGCGCTTGTCTTTGCAACGCGGCGGTTTTCGCTTGGTTCAAGTGTTCTTTCAACTGCGGCTCGAGCTCGTGGAAGTCGATTTCACGCATCGCGCGGATGACGTCGTCCTGTTTTGTTTTCGTCAGAGAGAGAGAGGGAGCGCGTACAATTGAGGTGAGTGTTTCAGATTCGGCGACCTCGGACTGTCTCCTGTTTTTGAAAAGCTCTCTTCTTCGCCGTGGGGTGGGATTTTTCAAAAATGGAGAGAGAGAGAGAGAGAGAGAGAGAGAGAGCAAAGAGAGGGAGAGACGATTTTGACGATAACAACCACCACTCACCGCAGACAGAGTGCTCCTCTTACTCTCCGTGCAAATATCGTTCGCCGTGGACGTCAGGTAGTGTATAAAAATCTTACACGCCTGTTGCACGCCATCGAGCGCATCTTTCGCGATGTTCGGTTCGAACGGTTGATTGTTTTTCGGATCGACGTGGGAGAACTTGGAGAGTTGGTGTTTCATTATGCGCTTGATGTGCGCGCGAGGGAGGTCGTCCGATTGTTGTTGTTGCGCTGTTGTTGTTGTTGTTGCCGTGAGTGTTGCTTCTTCCGCGCTCATGATGACTCTCCGCTCTTCTCCTTTTGAAAACTCTCTTTCGATGCGTGTGGGTTGCGTGTACTTGTGGGTTTAGGGTTTAGGTTTTAGTACTTGTGGGGAAAATGGGAACTCACAACACTCTTCAAAATTCTACGTTTGATTCACGCAAACTCGCGCGCGGGAAAAACAAACGAAGAGAAGAGAGCTCTCTCTCTCTCTCTAAAACTTTCTCTCCATATCGAGAGAGAGAGAAGTAGTTTTACGCGTCGAAGATGTCGTCGGCGTCGAAGAGAAAGAACAGCGACGATGAAAGCTTCTTCCACGTCGAGATCGACAACACTCGACACTTATCGATCAACGTCGACTTGACGAAACAGTTGTGCGAGGATGTGTTTTTATTGGACAACAACAACAATAACAACGAGAGGAAGAAATTCTCGGACTTTGTCTCTCTGATACGAGGGATCGTGCATCACGAGCACGCGGCGAAGAGAGACGCGCTGAGGAAAGGGTTCGACGTGAGCGCCGGTTTGGTGCCGAAGCGGAACGTTTTCAGCGGCGGTGATGGTGATGATGGTGATGGGGAGAAGAAGAATTTGACGAAAGGTCCGACCGAACACGAAGCGCTGAGCGTGCAGTTCGTGGCGCAATTTTGCCAAATGATGGCGACCGCGGAGTACACGCTGCTGAGCGATAGCGAGTGGGAACTCGCCATGGAGGAGGATTTTATGTTTCGATTGCCGATGGAGATTGATTGGGCGAAGGGCGGCTACGACGCGAGTTTGTTGAAGGAGTTTTTGAAGAAAAATCCAGAGCTGAAAGTCGGGTTGCCGAAATTTTCCGAACGGGTACTGCTGTTTAAGAGAGGGGTAACGGTGAGCACGCACAGCGATTTGTTCATCACGGAAAAGATTGATTTGCTGTTGGAGTACGCGTTGAAAAGGCCGATCGGGAGTGTGTTGAGGAAAGTGTTTGGGTCTGGGTCGTCCTCGGGCGAGGAATCAGCCACGCCGCCGAGGAGCGCGGGGAAGAGAAACGTGTCGAAAATTGAGCGAAGAACGCTTCGAAGACTCATGCCGACGCTTGTGTCCGTGCTTAAAAATATTCACAAAAAGCTCGAGTTGAGCGAGCCGACATTTAAGGAGGTGATTTTATTATACAGAGAAGATAAAATCGATTCGGCAGAGGCGCAGTTTTTGAACGTTCCGTCCGGCGCTGGTCCTTTACGTCTGAAATCGTTCCGAAACGTTCCGATGGCGGATTTGGAGATGGTTTTTCCGGGCGTAAAAATATGCGCAAAGTTTATCGATTATTTGACGAACGGTATCACCATGGTTCTCGTTATCTTTTCGTTGATTTGGTCGTTCATAACCGGTGAGGCGTTGTCGGAACGAGCGATGCAGTTGTTAACCGTGGCCGGAGGGAAGTTATCCGCGTCGTGGGCAAACATTCAAAAGTCTAAGGCAAACTACGCGGCGCAAATGAGTAAAGAGGTCATGAAGAAGATGGATTCGAGTGGATTTGCTGTGTTAGCGTCTGTATCAACGGATATGGAGGAACAAGAGACGAAGGAGATGATTTTGGCGTACGCGGCGATGCGAGGGAACAAATCCGGGATGACCATAGAGGAATTGGATGCAAGATTGGAACGAGCGCTGATGGATTCTTTCGGTATTGCGGTCGATTTTGACGTGCACGGAAGCGTAGAAAAATTGGTCGAGGAAGGGTTGGCTTCCAAGATTCCTGGCGATAGCGGGATGTACCAAGTCGTGGCTATCGAGAAGGCGCTCAAAAAGCTCGATAAAAAATGGGACGCGCTATTCGATTATTCCTCCTCTTCAAAAGGGGGAGGAGGAGCAGGTTCGTCGGAAAAGAGCACACTCGATGGAACCGCCGAAGAAGATCCATCAAAGGTAGAACGCGATTTATTATTGCAACTCGCCAACGCGGACACGGAGAGAGGGAAAGAGGCTTTGAAATTGACCAAGAAGATGGAAGAGTTGAACGACAGAATCGCCGTGGCAAGCGGGAGCATGCGAAAATTAAATTGGAGATACTCTTAACAGATTAGATGTTCTTATGTAGTAATTCACGCGTGTATATTTACAGTGTACTAGTACGTCTTCATTCATTAAAATACATTTGATCTACCGGTTCAGTATCGTGTATTAAAGTAGTAATATCTACTAAATATTAATGTTGTTGTTTTACATGTGGTGACGAGGATACATTTCCGTGTTTTGCATCATCAACATCATATACGTCGTCGCAGATGGCGACGACGACGACGACGACGACGCTGGTCCAGCGACGAGAGGTATTTTGATGCTTCGAAAACCACCTCGATCACCGGAACCTTTGACGCTCGCGTTTGGATACACCTTTGCGTGAAGTCTCACGCACTTCGCCTTGAAATACTCGTACGGCTCTCCCAACGCTATTTGATGTGCGGTGTTATGTGCCGTCCAATATACGACCGCTATCTCTTCCTTTCTCTCGGTAGAATTACTCGTTGCAGCTGCAAGGTTCAGTAAGTGCTCTCGAAACGGCCCGTACCCGGAAAAGTCGTCCAAGTTGATCGTTTTCATCACCGCCGCATTAGTAGAGGTCAGAGAGGACAAAGACGACGAAGAATTTTTCACGCTTCCTCCTCCGGGAGGAAGAAAGAGTGGAACGCTCGTGGTATCGCTGAGAGCGTCGTCCTCCTCGTCGTGGTCATTTTTTGAGCACAGCTCGATAGTGCAAACAATCTCTGCGCCTTCGCTCGACGGCGTTTGGACGAGGCTACTCTTTATTTTCTTTCGCATTCGAATCTCGTATTCAACTCGCTGTTGCTCGTACATTTTCTCCTCGCGCAATTGTTGTTGCTTCTCTCCAGCGTCGCTTAAAATTACGCGACGGTTGGGCACGTGGCGAGTTTTCTTTTCGAAAGCGTGTTGTTTTTTTTGTTGTTTCTGCCTGATGCTCTCTTTGTTCTTCTCTGCAGCCGCGATGTTGGCTATCAAAGCGGCGTTTTTCGCCGATCGAGCTCCATAACCCCATCGTAAATGTTTAGCGCAGTGTTTGTGTCCCTCCACAGCTAACGCTGAACATCGCCAGCTCTTGCCGTCGTTACGCGTGCATTGAAGCGGAGCAGTACCAGTAATAGCAGTCACATCCCCGTCCGTCAACAACGCATTTCTCTTCCTTTTATTACCTTTTTTGTTGTTGTGATACTTAGTATTATTCGATGTCGAAGGCGTCGGTACAGGCGCACAAAATCTGCTCGCGTCCCCCGCTTCTTTGCTTTCTTTACCTCTTTCGCTCGCACCTGTTTCCTCTACGATTCGTCTCAATCGCGCAAACACTGCGCCTTTCATCGCCTCTCCTTCCCCTCCTTCTTCCTCGTCCTCCGAGGAAGAGGAGGAGGAGGATAAATCCTCTCCTTCCACCACGAATCCCGCCATCTTCATCAAAATCCACTCTTTGTTGTGCGCCTGCGTCTCTCTCTTCGTCAACTTCTCGTGCGCTTTCTGCAAAACTTTAATCGACGTCTCTTTACACATCGCTTCGAACCGCTCGTCCCGCTCCACGTCCTCTACGACTAAACGCTTCTTCTTTTTCTGCTCCTCCTCCTCTATTTTTTTCTCCTCCAATTTCTCCGTCGTCGTTTCGAGAGGACCTTTCGGTGATGGAAACTCCCGCGACGCTTCTCCCATCTTTTCTTCTCCTCCTCGTTTTCCATCTTCTTCAACGCCTTCTTCTGTTGTGATTTCCTTTGCGGCGAGCGCGAGCGTCGCCGCGGCCATAATAATTTTTTGATGTGTGCACCCCCCCTTCTCTTTCAATTTTTTTTTCTTTTTTTTTTTTTCGTCGGTTCGTTACCCAAAACTCAACCACTTTGCGGAATATTCTCGCGGATGCGTTTTTTTTTGGACCCTCTCCCCCCTCGCGGGGGCGCAGCAGAGCTCTCCTCGCAAAATCGAAGCGCACCTCCCTCCTCTCGGTGAGAGACAGAAAACGACCAGATATACAGAGAGAGGTTTTACTTCTCTCCGCGTGCGCGTTTATATTTTCTCTCTTTCGGATGAGCGGGACGCGTATTCGTCTTCTCTCTTGTGGAGATTGGCGTCTCTTTGACTTCCCGGAAAATGGAATATCGCGATGGTTGGGGAGATTTTAATTGCTCGCAGAGAGAGAGGGACGCCGCCGTGCTCTTCCTCCTCCTCCGCGCGTAAATCCAACGAAGACGACGGTAAAAAAGAACGCGGAGGAAAACTTCTTTTCTGTGCGCTTTTTTTTAATCTCTCTTTCTCTCTCTCTGAGCTCGCGCGCGCGCGTGTGTGTTCTCTTTCGTTTTTGTGGATATTTCGACTTTTGAGATGCACTTTTTCCAAAAAAAATTAGCGTGAGGTGTCTTTTGTCGCGCGTTTATTCCTTTTCCGGTTTGCCCCCTATTCCCCTTCGAAGGGTTGCCTTTGGGAGGGTGCCATTCAAAAGATTAAGAGTCCACCCAAAGCAGCCAAACATAAAAAAGAAGAGAAGAAAACGCCGGAACACACGCCTGTTTTTTTGTCTCGTAAATATACACTACTATTAACATATGCATGAACTAAACTTTACTACGTGGCTCTTTTGGCGACGTTACGCATCCCAGCGCCGACGCAACTCAAGAACACGGTCCCACTTTCCGGTTCGGGTTGGATGTTAAAGGTGACTCCGAAAAACGCGCGGATGGTTCTCAAACACTGTATGCTTCTCGGCGTGAGTTGGCCTAAACGCACGCGGCATATTTGGTCCGGAGAGCACGCTAATAAGGTTAAAACTAAAGCTTGGTGGGAAGAGTCGCAGACACCGCCGCGTTGGATTTCGGAGACGAGCGCTTCGGCGCATTCGCGACCGTAATCTTCCGGCGTTTTTTGCGATTGATCGTCGTCGTCGTTTTCTTTGTCCTCTCCTTCGTCGTCATCCCGGTTCAACAACAATTGTCCGTCGTCTTCTTCCTTCTCTCGCAGCCCTCTCGTGCTAGCGCTCGAGCAATCGCTCCCTAAAACGCATCCTTCCGTCGTTTCCGCGACTAAAGATATCCCATACGCCGGCGAGTTCCCTCCTTCTTTCCCGTTGTGATGGTCGGTGAAGATGTACACATCCGGTAAAAAATTATTCAAAACGCCCCTAGCGCCGTCGACTAATCTATTCGACATTTGCGGCGGAATTCTCGCCGTAAACGCGACCCCTCTGACTCTTTTCACTAATCCTTCGGAAACCCAATCGATTCCTCCGGGTAACTCTTTCGCGATTGGAAACGTCAACTTCACCTCGCCGCCGCCATCCGGCGGACACCCTCTCTTGGCGATGTGCAAACTCAACCCCTCGTCGCACCCGAACCGTTTCTTTAACATTGGCAGCGTCACAGTGCGAAACGTATCCACGCTCACCTCCTCGTCGTCGTTGGTTAACCCAGTCAAAGTAATTTCCATCGGTTTCTTCCCGAAAATTCCAATCGCGCACAGCGCCTCTAAATAGTACCCCAAACCTCTCCCGGTGCCGCAATCGTGCGTCAATCGTTTCCCGCCGACGATGACCCCGGGCTTGTACTTCAAACTCGTTCCGGACTCGTTGATGATAATTTCCGAACCGTTTGTTATTTTATCCAGCAATCGTAAAAACGAAGCCTCGTAGGCGCGTAAACCCGGGTTCGAGGTTCCCGTCGCGCGAATGTCGTCGATGCGCACCGGACGACTGCTCAACGTCGCGCAGATTAAGCGATGGCGAAGGTTTTGGCTGCCGGTGAAGCGCACGTAGTCTGTTTTGGATCCTCCCGGAGCCATTGTTGTTGTTGTTGTTGTTATTATAAAGTTATTGTTATTCTATTCGCTTGATTATACGATGCGCGCGGGAGAAAAGTGATGCATCCAGTGGCGGCTCTCTGCTGCTTGATGTTTTCAACGAAACGAGATGTAACGATCGAACGAATGATGATGATGATGATGATGATGATGATGATAGTGTGAGTTATGTACAATGACAACGATGGATGAATTTACTCTGTCCCGAACGCTCTGTCGCCGGCATCCCCTAACCCAGGCAAGATGAATCCTTCCTCGGTGACGTTTTCATCGATCATCGCGGCGTACACGACCAATCCGGGGAAGGATTCGCTCAGTTTTGTCAGCGCCGGCGGCCCGGCGACGCAACACATCACTCTCACGTTCTTCACGTCCGCGCCTTTGTCCAACACGTCTTGCACGGCTCTGACTATGGTCCCTCCAGTCGCTAACATCGGGTCCGAAATCAAAACCTTATCTTCCTTTGAGAACCCGCCCTTCGGTAACTTGTCCAAATACTTGGTCGCCTCCAACGTCGTCTCGTCTCGCGCGTACCCGAGATGGTACGTTTTCGTCGTCGGTAAAACCTCGTGCGCTTTCTCGACCAAAGTCAACCCGGCTCTTAATATCGGGACGATCGATATCGGTTTCGTCGGGTCCACCACTTCCACGTTCGCAATCGCCAGCGGGCCTTGCACTTGCGCCTCGTACGTCTCCAACCAATCTCGACTGAGTTCGTACGTTAAAATTTTCCCAATCTCTGCCAAGGCGGATCGAAACAACGCCGGCGGCGACGCCGCGTTCCGCGCGACGGCGAGCCAATGCTTCAACAGCGGGTGTGGGGGCACGTAAATGAGCATTTGATTCGGGTTCGGTTTCGCTTCCGCGTTCGCTCTCGTTCTTTGCGTTTGTCTTCTTCTTCTCGTTTTTTGCGTCATCAAACGAACGACGACGTTTTCCCCGTTGCCGCAACAAGGAGATGAATGCGAAGAAGAAGCGGCGGCGGCGGACATCTTTCTCGCCGAATGCCCCCCCGCGCGATGATGCCGACGCTGTTGAGGCGCGCAAAACGACGAAGAAGAAGGTAAAGCGGACATGATGATGATGTTTGCGTGCGTGTGTTTTTCAATGCGGTTTCAAGTAAAAACAAAAAGTAAAAAAGTGGATAAAATAGATATCTGTAAGACCACACTTTCCACCTCTCTCTCTCTCTCACTCTCTCATCGAGCGCAAATCGCAGAGAATAAGAAGAATAAGGAACACAACGCGCAATCAACATGATCTCCTCTTCCGTTCGAGCGTCTCGATTTTCCATTTCTTCGTCGTCGTCATTAGCGTCGAAGACGAATAGAAGAACACGACGAGTATTGGGGAATAATGCGAAACCAATCAGATACGTATCCGCGTCTTCCTCCTCTTCGTCGTCGTCGGTCGTGGAACCGTCTTCGGTGACTCTGGTCCTCCTCGCCGGTGGCGTCGGGAAACGAATGGGCGCGAACATGCCGAAACAGTACTTACCGTTGCTCGATATCCCAATCGCGGTGTACTCGTTGAGGAAATTTGCCACCATGGAGGAAGTTGGTGAAATCGTGGTGGTGTGCAACGAAGAGTACGACGATGTGTTTACGAGCGAAAAGATTTCGAAACCGCTGGTGATTGCCAGGCCAGGCGCGGAGAGGCAAGATTCAGTGTTCAACGGGATAAGTAAAGCTAGAAAAGAGGCAAAGTTGTTAGCGATACACGATAGCGCGAGGCCGTTGACGGATTTGGAGGACGCGAAGAGATGTTTCGAGGACGGCGCCAAGTACGGCGCCGCGGTGTTGGCGGTCAAATGCAAAGCGACGATTAAGCAAGCGAACAAAGATGGGAGCATCGATAAGACGTTGGATAGGAGTTTGTTGTGGGAGATGCAAACGCCGCAAGTTATAGAACCGAATTTGTTGAAGGAAGGATTTCAATACGTGAAGGAGAACGGATTGGAGGTGACCGACGACGTTTCGGTCGTCGAACATTTAGGAAAACGAGTGCAGATCACCGAAGGCAGTTATTATAACATTAAAGTGACGACGCCGGAGGACATGTTCATCGCGGAGAGGTTGTTGAACGAAGAGCCAAAGCTTAGATGCGTGTAATAATCGATGTTTTTTTTATTATGACACTGTGTTTTTACCTCCCTCTTTTTTATGTGTACAAACAACTCAGGCAAACAGAAGCCGCTTTGTATTTTTTACACGACGCCAGAAACGGTTGACGTTTGCGTCGACGCCTGCTTCGCTTTCGTTGGTGCCGGGAACTCTCGGAACGTTTTATATTCCGTATCAAAGTATAAAGGTTCTTCGCAATATCCGTCGTTTCTGTTGAAATTGCGCTCGAACTTGTTTGGAGAACTGTCGTTGAAAACGCATCCAAAGCACGTGTCGAGTACAAAAACGACGAGGACGAAAAGCGTGAGACCGAGGTATAGCGTTTTCAAAATCTCGCGCTGGATGATATGGGCGATGTGAGGACGAATATCGTTCGGCGGTGCGATGTACGTGACGTGCGTTTCAGTGGACTGGAAAACAGTAGGAAACGATGCCCACATTTCGTGTTCGTCGGCTTCTTTCCCTCGCAACAGAGGAAGAAGAGGAAGTTCGATGGCAACATTTTGATCTTCATCATCCAGCGCGACGACGCCGATTTCCCAATACGTCGGATGGAACTCGTCCTCCTCTTCCTCCTCGTTGTCACCGTTAGTTCCTTCTTCTTCATCTTCTTCACTTTCCACGCCGAGCCATTCGTACCCATTGAGCCAATCGTATTCATCTTCATCGCTGGGGACGTCTTCTTTTGTCTCGAAACCTCGAACCGTTACTTCTTCTCCTTCTTCATCGTCGTCAACGTCAACGTCGCTGGAATCTTCATCGCTCGACCAAACGTTGTCGTCGATGTTCACCGCGTTCCTCTTCGCCGACGCTTTTGTCCCCGTCGAAGGATACGCGCCCGTTGACATGACCGCCAAAGTTTCCAACTCCTCTCGTCGCTCTTTCGTCGTCTCAGATACTTCTTCTCGCGACGAAGAAATGTGTCCCCGATCGTTTGCGTCGTCGTCCTCGCGCGGCGACCCGAGCGCGGGTCGCGCGAAGAACGCAGCGTAAGCGCAACAAACGAAGAGCAGAAACCGAAGAGGACGCACCACCATCATCATCGCGTGTACGAAGAGATTTATTGTATTTCGATCGCCAAAGCTTTTTTATCAGATATCAAAAAATTGGCGTTTTTCAGAAACGCTTCGATTTTTATTTTACAAAAAATACAAACGATCATATGATCGGCGACAACAACATCGAAAACTTGAACGACATCGATCGGTTGGAGAAACACAATCAAACGTACGTTGGTGCGCGCGACAAAGGAAGCACTCGCGATCAGTTTGGTCCGGATGAAATCGATCTTCTCGTGGAAGCGAACCGGTTGGAGCGAGAAGAACGAGAGAGGGAGGAGAAGTATTTTCGGTTCGTTCCTCCTCCGCGGAGAGAGGATTTCTCGCTGGCGAAGAGTTTCCTGGACCACGCGCCGATCCTGTTCTCGAGCAAGGTGTTGACGAAACTTTGCGATCAAGATCGCGTGGTTTTCTCACGAGTTTGCAAAAGAACGCGAAGGTTCATTAAAAATGAATTTGGCGAAACTAAGTACACGAAAATGTGCGTGCGGAAGTTTGCTTCTAGTAAAGAAGGCGTCGCGTATGCGATGCGGTGCGGGGCACCGAAGACGGAGAAAACGTTCGCGAGCATAGCTCGACTTGGAATTGTGGAGGCTATGGGATTTGCGCTCGATTACGGGTGGCCACACGACACCAAAGCGGCGACCGCGTGCGCGAGAGGGAACCACTTCGCCGCGTTACGATGGCTCCGGGCAAACGGATTGAGTTGGAATAAGAAAGAAGTGCTCGTTGCTGCGATGGAGAATCGAAACGTAGACATGGCCGAATGGGTCATGCTACAAGAAGCTGAAGAAGAAGAAAAAGAAGAAGAAGAAGAAGAAGTGAAAGATAACTAAACGATAATTATGCCTAAAAGAAGTGCTATGTTAAATGCTACGAGTCATACCGGCTTCACTCCGCCCCCGCTTTCTTCGCGGCGCGAGCGGCCCTCTTCGCCTCCAAAGCCGCTTTTTTCTCCTCCTTCGTCAACTTTCTCGCGAACATAGTTTCTACAACTTCCTCTTTCTTGCTATTTTCGCCTTCGTCTCCGGCTAACCCGTCGCTTCTCGGTCTCGATTTCGGTACTTTATCGCCCGCTTTCCACCACAAAGGTTTCGTCTCGTCCGACGGTAAAATCGCAGCCAAACCGTGGCTTCCACTTTTCCAGTTCAATAGTGGCGCGTCAAGGACCATGCCTTCGGACATTTCACCGCCAACTAACTGCTTCTTAATCACGGTGCCATCTTTCAACGTCGCCCCTACTTTTGCTATCGCAATCAACAACCCGCACTCCGAGACGTTTTTCGCGTTCGTCACGATGCGCAAAACGTGGTCGTCGTCTTCGCCGTCGCCAACGTCGACTTTGATGACTTTTAAGTTATCTTTATTCGCGATGGGCTCCACGGAGACGACTTTCGCCACCGTGAACTGAGAGAGGTACTTTTCGTTCTCGTCCTCTTCTTCGTCGGACATGATTTAAGATAAAAAAAAGCGCGTGTCGTTAGGGGAATTTATGCCGAATTCTCCACTTGTTTCCCTCTCACTTTTACGTTGCCACCATCATCGACGCGCACGCGCAGACAATAAGAGACCAAAGAGAAATGTGTCGTCGCGCTTGGAAGAAAAAGAATAGAAGTATCATCGCTCGCTTTTTGTTGTAGCCAGAGAGAGAGAGAGAGAGAGAGAGAGAGATCTCATCTTTCATAAGAGAGAAAACGACCGCGCGTTTCGTTTTTTTACCCACGCGGATTCGATTATACGAACGACGCGCAATGAACGAGACGACGCGACGACGCGCGAGGAGAAAGAGCAAAGAAGAAGAATACGAAGAAGAAGAAGAAGAAGAAGACACCGCGCTGCGCGAATCGAATTTTGTCGAGGTTGACGCGCCAGAATCGCCGTCAATATCTTCTTCTGTTTTACTTTTGAACGAAGAAGAATCGATGGTGCCGCCCGTTGCTGCTGCTGCTTCGAAGAAGAAGAAGAACGGAGCGGCGACGACGACGAAGCGGAACATCGCGAACGTGACGCTACGCGTGGAACAGTCTTCCACTGCAGTTGGTGTTTCGAGTACTTCTTCTGGTTCGAGTACGTTGTTCGCGTCCGTGGCTGGAGAGAAAGTATTTCCGAGCGAAGGCGGGATACAAGGGCGCGCGTACGACGTCGCGTGCGAGGCGGTGGCGTTTACGGCGTTTACGGAAGACGGCGACGAGGACAACGCGGTGGAGCGCGCGATGAGGAAGATGAAGCGGTTGCGAATGGCGTGTAATGCGGGAGGTGAGGAGGTGATCGAGTGGAAGAAGCACGAAAGATGTTCGCGATTGGCAATGGGACGGTGCGTGGAGTGGATGAGTAAAGAACACGCGGGCGAGAAAGAGAGGAAAGTCGTGCGATTAGGTGTTCGCGCAGTGACGGTTCTCGCCAAGCACGCAAATGCAGGGGAATATGCCAACTTTAATGGCGTCGAGTATAGTAGAAACAACGTTAGCAGCAGAGTTGGTGGTGGTGCAATGAGCAAAAACGGAGCTGGTGAAAACCCGAAAAAGTTAAGAGGCCTTTCACGGATGGTTTCAAAGGCTGCTTTGAAAGCTGGCTTGCGCAAATCAAAGAAGGAACAACAACTTCAGCTGCATCGGCAGAAGTTTGGACACGACTTTGCGAGCGACGACGACAATAGGAGTTCTCACAACGAGGAACAAGAAATTGCGGCAATTGAGGAGAGGAAGACGGCAAATCAGAGTGGCAACAACGCCGGGGATTTCGAGGATACTACCATTCGTGAAAACAAACTCGTCAAAGTCACGATGACGCTATACGACGAAAACAATGCAAAGATATTGAAGTTTGTCTCTTCGAAAGCTACACCGCTCACACATCCTCGCTCATCATTTGATTCACGCGATGGAATGAAAGAAGCTATATTCAACGCAATGACGCCGTCTTTTGCCGCGAACAGAATGCATTCAATTGAAATTGCTGTGATTGACGTCACTTCTGCTGGTAACGAGATGTCCGCAAACGAGGCATTAATTTCTACAGAGCATGAAGAGGAAAAAGACGAACTCGAAAGGAACGTATTCGATTCAGATAGATTTCCAGGTTCCTTTCGAGAATCTAATTCCTCCGATAGTGTTGGATTGACGAAAACAAATATGGTGAAAGCATCCATCATTCCAAGACGAGACTATCCCATACTTGGTCGCGTGTTCCTTCCAATTGGCTCGATCGGTGACACGTCATTAAAGAGTGTATCGCGCGATCTTACTTTAGCTTTAGAATCCACCAATGACGTTCCATCGACGGCATCGATAGGAACCGTTGATGCGAGCGTAGATTCTTTCGTTTCCTACGAGAAGAGGAGAAGGAAACACGGCGACAATACGAGCAAGATCTCGAAAAATACACTGAAGCCGGCGAATGGTGACTTGGAAATTTTACAATTCGCGAAGATAGGCATAGCAACGTTGCGTTTTTTTGCTCTCTGTGGACGCAATGAAAGACATCGCGCATTTATTTGTGAGGTATTACGAGATTTAGCTCGCACACACTGTAAAAAGAAAGATGTCGCACCGCGTTCTGGGGTAGCTGTGTGCGAGGCGTATGCGCTGTTTGAGAAGTGGCGCCCAGAAAAGATGCTGCACCGTGAGAGTGATACCAATGGCAAACGTACAAAAACGGATATAGAGGACGGTGATATTAGAATAGCAGAAGCTTTTCGAGACGCGTTGGCGAACGTTGCAGCGGCGATTGTAGCAGAGAGACACGGCGAATTGGAAAAAGTGTATTTTACGAAACTAGCCAAAGAAACTCGAGATGCGTGCGTTCGTACACTCGAAATGTATGGATTTGACAACATCTATTACAATGACGACGATGAAGAAATAGATATAGATGAGGGTACACAAAGTGTTAAAGCAGAGAACGTTGTGAATGATATGGAATCAGCATTGCGGAAGAAGAAAACAATGTTGATTATAGAGACGTTGGCGATTGTTTCTGAACCTTTGGGAGGAATTTCTAAAAGTTCTTTTCTTTCCCTGAGGCTTTCGAAGATTGCAAGACAATGCGGAATAAATCTCTTTCGCAACCGCTTTAATGCAAACGTTTCTGATGCTATTGGCCGCATCACGCTATCTGGGACTTTGAAAATGACTGTGAGCTTAATAGAACACTCAAAAAGTGACGCTAGAAAGTTACGCGAGCGGTTTCCGAGCGAAGCGAATGCAGTATTCTTTGCATTTGAAGCAAGTCTATCGCGTGCGCTGACTTTGGTCGCGGCTGTTTTGAATGCGTGCGGTGAGAAAGGGTTGAATCCAAAATATGATGACGAGGTTGTACAATCTATCGATACGGAACTCTTTCGCTTAGCGAAAGCGTACGAAGAAGAGATTCCTCCCGACGGCGGTTTTTCTTTCTTTGCCCGCAAAGGAGACGATTTAAATGCGAGCTCTTCATCAATATCGTGCTATTATTCAGAGACTGTTAAATCTGCATACAGAAAGTACGAGCGTGCGGTGCATCCTGCGATTCAGGAGTCTGTGGAATGCGCCTCGGAGGAGCTCAAACGCTTCGTTTCGACTCGTTGTGTAGGCAGTCCCAGCGATTTTCCAAAGCCGATACCAATGAACCACACTACCGGCGATATGCACTCTGCAGCTTCTGAAGACGTTTTGCGCGCATGCGCGGAGACCTATGAGGCCTTGACTTTCTCTATGCAACCAAAATATAGAAGAAGGTTCCATGCGGAGAAAATCGCACTCGCAATCAAAGAGAGTTTGGTAGAATATTCGAATGCGCAAAAGTTGTACGCTACAGTTCTTATAAAACGTGCGCGAAAGAACGAGGTCGAGCGGCTATCAAGAGATGAAGACTTATCAGTGGGCATATCAAGCGTGTTCGACGATGGGTCCTTTTATGGCCGAATATCAAACGCGAACAAGTGTTTTGAAGGGTTCATAAATCTCATGGAAGAGTATCCTCGATGTTGGAAAAAGATTGCCAAAGAGAAGGATGATGAAGCAGACGAAAACGCTGCACTATACAACGAAGAAAGCGTCTCAAGTGTGAACAAGCGAATTGAGTATGTCGCGTCTAGCGCATACAAAAAGCTCAAATCAAACCGTGACGAGATGTTCCATGCTCTCGCCGAACTCTTTTCGCAACGAGTCTCGAGAGATTTGAAAGTTGCCATTTTCGATGCATACGATGATTCACGTAAATTCGCAACCTCACGGTGTTTAAATATGATAGAAGCAGAGATTATACGCGCTGATACATCGTTATCATTAAAGTGTAGCAAAATGTTGTTGAAAGCATTACATGCTGGGATATTGGATGCAGTGGAACGCATCGTTTTGAGTTCGAGACTTGACCCGTTTAGCAAGTCTGATTTGACGCGCGAAGATTCTAGGAATTTCTCAGATGTGAACCGCGACTTTTTTGATGCCTCTAGGACAAAAATTACAGAAGTGACGCATTCTCGTTGTGTACAACTTTGCGACGAAGTCTCTGAATTTTTCAAAGGAGAATATAAAAAGAGGAATGGCGGTAATGGTTCAGCTGCACGGACCCTTCGAGAAGTGCAGAAATCAGAAAGACGCACCCGTCGAATTTTAGATTTATGGTACACGCCGACGATGGAGGTTGCAAATCTCGTTCCAGAAGAAGAAGAGACCAGAGAACGAGTGAGTTCGATGGACGTGCTTCGCATTCTAAAACAGAGAGGCGACAAGGACGAGTGGGCGCGAGATGTTGTCAGGAACGGTGCTCAAAATCTTGCGCATTCGCTTTGCGCTCGAGTCATTAAGACATACAATGCGAACTCAAAGCACATAGGTGAACGAGCTTTACTTGGATGTTGGCCGTGTCGCTCAGATTTCGGTCTGCGAGGTTGTGTGTTTGTCACATCAACTACAGTTGGATTTACTACGTTTAGTTTTGGTATTCGTTTCGAGAGCGATGAAATAGCGCACGAACACCAGCATCAAAGAGAGTGGGTTTGCGAAGTGGACAGAATGTGCGCACTTCTACGTATTGAAAGTGAAGATGGTACTCCGGGAGTGCATATTCAGCTCGATGATCGCACTTCTCTATATTTATCCGAGTTTGGTGATGAAGAAATTTCGTATGCCATGGAAAAGAGAGCGATCGAGCGAGACATGTTCGTAACTACATTACGAACTCACGACAAGTTCGCACCGAAAGGTGGAAAGCGAAGAGAGAAAGTAAAAGAATCCAGTAACGATGGGGGCAAGAGCGAACTTTCTTACCAGTCGTCCATTGCTCCAGCCCCTCCGCGAGAATTTAACCTTTTACCGAATAGTGACCCGCAGCTCAAAGTATTCGAAGACGTGTATAAAAATGAAAGCAACGGGACAAAATGTCATGGTCAGATCTGCGTAAATCGATACACAGTCCAGTTTTTACCATTTGATGAAACCATAGCTGGCATGACGATATTACTCAGGAATGTAAATCCAGATACTGTTCGACAAAGAAAAATAGGATGGACAAACTCGGAAGTGTGGGTATCCGAAAGCTTGATTATTTCCGGGTTAGATGTGCACACCGCAGGAGAACTCGCCAAAATGATTACAGTTGGGATTGCAATGGTTACTTAAGGCTTGCATTTTAGTTCATATTAATTGTATGTTTATGTGTGTATTTCCAAGTTGTTTGCGTTTCTCTCTGTGCTTAGCTAATATGTTTTATCGAACAGCTCACACTCTCACCTCAATCTCTCCTAATAAGTCTGCCTCTGCATCTCGAAGCTTCTCAGCCAATATTTCAACAAAAGTCGGGCGTAAGGATCTCAAGAGAAAAGTGGTCTCCTCTCCTTCCGCGCCGTCGTTCTTTTTGATAACTTTTTCGATAGATTTTACCCAGGTCAACGCCTTTTCAGGCTCGTCTAATCTTTCCATGTGCGTTGCTCTATTGAATGCCAGCGAAACCAAATATTCCGCTTCGGCGGTGGGTAATAAAACCGCGGTATTCGCACCACGTTGAGATGGCTTCAATGTCGTGAGCCTGGAAAAAAGTGCCAAGGCTTTTTCGTTTTGCTCTTCTGCTGCGAAGAGTTTGCGAAAGGCAGCAGCCAGCGTGATACTATCGAAAGCTTCGTGCGTGTTTGGAGTATCTAATATGCGTTCGACGATGATATCGTTGATTACGGAAACGGCTGCTTTATTATCTGGGTAATCCTCGCACAATCGTAGTAAAACTCTGGGAGAGGAAACTTTCGAACCCGGTCCATTGCAAAACGTTTTTACTTCCTCCACGCTCAAAGATGTTGCACCTTTTCGCTTATTTTGTAAGTTAAGCAATGCGTACTGGTACGCAATCAAATTGTCTTCGTATTTTCGAATTGTCTCCATCTGTCCGCGGTCGCTTGAGCAACCTTCCTTGGCTTTCTGGATCCTTTCTTCAAATTTAGCCACAGCTTTTTCCGTTTTTGAAAGCGCTTTTTCATCGTCTTCGCGCATTTCATCGAGCATTGCAGCTATTGCAATCTGGAAACAAGTTAAACTCATACAACTTGCGCGATATTGGGACGCAGATGACGTTTCCTTGTCGTATTCTTGTAACGATTCGATGCGTTCGAGTAGTTGAGCGGCGGCAAAAGCGAGACGTCTCGCACAATCAATCAAGGTGGTTGTCGACGACGACGACGAAAGAGCTCTTTCCTTCATGGCGCGATGCAAAGATAACTGAACCAAATCGAATACAATATCGATTATAACGAGACTCTCTGGAAATATTTTCAAGAGCGTTGGAATCCTCGCGGTTCTTGCAAGCCAGAGCGTCACATCGCTGACTAACGTTACAAAAAATTTCGAAGGATCAATAGTCGTCACCGTTCCGGTAGACGACAAGCTTTTCCACGCATGCGCGAGATACGCGCGAAATACCATCGCTTCGTTCTTCAAATTATTTTTGTTATCTTCGTCTCGTTTTTCTATCGTTGTCTTTTTGTGTAAGGCTTCCCAAGCCGACCTTAATGCATCGGCGATAATTTCCGCATCTGCCAATGCGTCGAGCTCGGATGCTGCAAAAACGATTGCATTCTGGTCTCCAACCCGACAAACAGTGTGAAAGGCCGTCTTGACGCGTGAGACGATCATCATCTTATTGTTAGTACGAGGATTAGATGAGTCTCCTTTAGCTGTAGCAGTCGTATTTTTCTCTTCGAGAGTGGCTTCTTTGTCTTTGCAGTGCAAGTTTTGCAACTCTGCTCTACAAAGTTTGAGTCGAAGTAATGCGGTAGATGCTGAGACTAAGCGCATCTCTCGACTTTCGTGCGCCTCGAGCGCTTGTACTGCGTGCGAAGCCAATGCGAGCGAAGAATCATCAAAAGGAGACGACGCGCTCAGAGCGCAAAATGCTCGCGTTTTGAGCGCGTCGGCTTCGTCGTTCTGAAAGCTTTGGCTCTCAATCGAGTCTTTATTCTCTGAGATGAATCCTGCTTCACGCCACAACTTATCAATCGCGACAACGTTATTAAATGCATCGTGCGCGAGCTTAGCCATGCTTTTTGCGTTTTCGTGATCAGCCGCTTCAGCGCTAAGTTCCAGGCAAACTGCATAATTCCACGCCAAGGCTCGAGCGCGAGCGAGAAGAGGCGAGCTTTCCTTCGAATCACTGGACGTCAATATTTGCGCAATGAGTGAAGAGGGCGACAGCAATCGTTCCGCATATTGAATCGCGGTATATTCGTTCACCTCGTTCGTCGGTGCAGTTGACGATGCTGAAGATGTGATTGAAAACGCTGCCCAAAACGTGCTAGCGATGAGAGCAAACTTGCACTCGTCATCTTTCGCAGTTTGAATAGATTTCAAACGTTTTTTAATCCGCTCTATGCCAGCGTTAGCGTCCTGTTTCGCGAGCGCTAGAACGAACGAAGCTGAAGCAAAAGTCCGCAACGTTCTCGTCTTCTCAAATCGTTCGTCTTTTGCGCTGCCGTCTTCGCCGAGTACACGAAGCGCGCATTTTTCTGCGTAATCCGCGTTTCCATCTCTCAAAAGTGACATTTGCCCCGATAGAAGTAACGTCTGCGCGTCTTCAATGGTATTTATCGTATCTTTACCTTTTGTTTTCTCATGTTCACCCTGGTCGAGATGTTTAGAAGCATCTTCGTTTAAGAATACGCAAACTTTTGCTGCTCGAACTTGCATGCTTTTCTTAGTAGCGAGTGGGAAAACTGATTCATCAATCGTCTCCGCGACTTCAATCAAGTTCTCCAAAGCAACTTTAACGACTTGCAACATCTTACTCGTTGCTGTTTCATCATCCTCGTTGCTCAAAATTTCGAGATCCTCCAAGTCTTTCGCCAACTTTTCCAAAGCGTTGAAAAATATTGAAACCATTTGTGCCTTTTTCGCTGATTCGCTACTCGACGACATCGCATTTGCAAACAGTAAGGTTTTCGCGCATTTCGTGAACATAGAAGACGCTTTCGATAAATCCTTTAAGCGAATAAAGTTCGCTCCTCGTAGCGTTGCGACTTTGAAGGTTTGGAAGAAATCTTCTTCGTGTTTCTCGTGTTCTCTACACTCTTCTCTAGTAGGAGACTCGTCTTCAGAGAAATCAAAATCAAATGGCGTTCCTTCTAACGCCGTTTTGAAGTACTTCTCTGCCATTGAAAATCGAGCGCACTCGTAACACGTCTCTGCTAATTTCCCGCGCAAAGACGTTAATAATCTCTCATCGATGACGGCGCTGTTCTTTCCACCTCTCGCGCTCTTTGCTTCTGTCATCAACTCCAGCACTTTCTCGCGAACGTTTATAGAAACAATCATGGCGCCAACGTTGTTTGTCGTTTTCGCATCGATCACCACCGCCACGTTCCAGCATCTAATCATGCACTTTGAGAAAAACTCGCACTTCTTCCGACTCCACTCCTCACTATTTTCGTCTAAAGTAGAGATCGATCCGTTCTCTTCTGTAGTCTTAACCTTCAAAACGTCCTCAGAAACCTCTATAGCTTTCAACGCCGTCTCTATGTCTCGCAACCTACCCAGAAGCGCCGCGTGCTCTTCCTCTCCATCCGCCGCGTCCAACGCGCGTTTCAGTTCGCGCATATTTCGCGACAGTTTCGTCGTCAGTAATTCCTCCTCGTCCTCGTCGTTTTTCATCTCTGCCTTTTCGCCTTCATCTTCTTCTATTTCTTCTTCTTCTTCTTCTTCCTCCTCGTGCAAAGTCTTCTTCAACTTCTTCGCGTGCAGCGAAGCCTTCTTCTCGGCGAGTTTCGCCGCCGTCGGACTTCTCGCCGTTTTTTTCGTCGTCGTCGTCGTCGTCGTCGTCGTTGCGGTGCCTCTTTTTCTCGCGGTCGCATCGCGCACGTCCAGTGTCGGCAGAGAAGGAGGCTTCTTGTTGTTGTTGTTCTTATTCTTCTGCGCGCTTTCTTTTTCTTCTTCTTCTTCTTCTTCTTCCGCGCGCTTCTTCGTTCTGCTCTGTTTCTTCTTCGCGGCGGCGGTAGCGACAGTTGCCGCCGTCTTCGTCGTCTTTGCCGTCTTCGTCGTCTTTGCCGTCTTCTTCTGCGCGCTGGTGCTGAAGATCTCTTTGAATCCCATGTTTACGGGCGCGATGCGATCGCAAAAAAGCGCGTTCTTCTTTTGTTTTGAGGAGTTTCTTAGGTATTTTTTGAAATTGACACAAAACGACTTAAATGGATTGTGAGCACCCAACGCGCTTTGAAATTCTACGACGACGAGACTTTAAAGTACACCACTACTACCACTTACTACTACTACTACTACTACTACTACTACTACTACTACTACTACCTCTTCGCGCGGCGTGCGAGAACCTCTTTTGCATAAACGGATGCCCTTGATGATAATGCTGACGTTTGTGCTGTTGTTGTTGTTCTTGTTCATGTTCTTGTTCTTGTTGCGCGAAAGTGCGTTTCGCGCGCGGTACGTTTACAGCGGCTGGTTTTCTTTGAGGTTCGTCGCCGCGAGGGTACCGCGCATCGCTTCTCGAGACGGGTGCGACCTTGTTGTTATTGTTGTTGTTGTTGTTGTTGTTGTTGTTGTTGTCCGCGAGCATTTTGTTTATGTGGGTATCGCAGACGTTCGGTGCGAACCAGTAATTGTTTATCGCGTCGAGTCCGCCGATGTCGTGCGGCGTGCCGGCGTTCGCGTCGCTCGGCATCTCGCTCCTATATTCAAACGCTCTCTTGCACATTTTTGCAATGTCAATGTAATCCCGAGATTTTCTTCCACCAAAACCATCTAGTTGCGTCCCAACGTCGATGAATTGCCATCCTTTATTTATGAGCGGGCGAAGAACAGCGATGAGTGTTTTTGCAGCTAAACCGGCGCATAGAATGACCACCGGCGGTTCGTTGTTGTGGTTGCGCGAAAGCTGGGCGCCCTCTAAAGCGACTTTGCGAATGAGACTTTTCGTTTTGTTGTTGTTTCTTTGGATGTTCGTGGAGTCGATCCAGACGTCGTGTTTTATGAACGGAATTTTGTTGACGTGATTGGGACCGACTAAGACGACGGGGCGGTTATATTTCCAAATTAACCCGGACCATCCTTCGATGTTCTTTTTACGCCATGCGTTTAAGCTCTCGTCGGTGATATCACCTAATGGCAAGTAAAAGAAGGAATGAATCGCGATGTCGTTCGCAATATCATTCACATCTAAATCGCGCTTGCGCGTTTCCGAAGAGGAAGCTGGGGAAGAAGATTCTACTCGCATCGGCGTCGTCAACCCTTTATTCCAGCTTTCCCTGAGATTTTTCTTACACAGCCAATGTCCTCCTACATTCATGACTATTTCGGGAGATTTCGTCTTACTCGCGAGCACCCGAACCGCTCTCTGCATCGCCGATTCTCTTTGACCATCTTTTTTGGACGCGATCATCTCAGCATCTCCCCAACGCACCCACGCAAAACCCTTATCTTTTTCTTTAATCCTCCGTTCGACTTCTTTTATCAACCGGTCGTTTGCGTTGTAGAACTTGCCCAGAGATTCCTGCGTGCACTCGCTCGGATCGATGTCTTCGTTCGGAAGGTCTGGCTCTGATTCGCTTTTAGACGTCATAATGTCCATCAACGTGCGATATTTGTCTCTATTCCTATCCACTCTACCTTTAACAACGATAGTGTTGCTGTCCCTCTCGTTGACGGTGGCTTCCAGTTTCTCCCCGCGCGTAGTTTCATCTTTCGCATCTTCGATGTACTCGTACCCAACTCTCCCCAAATCTTCGTTCTCCTCACTTAAGTACTTTGAATACGACTCGATCGCTTTCAGCAGATAAAAAGTACACGCGGCGAAGGTGAGGAACACTAAAACATGCTTCAAACCGTTGCTCTTGCGTTTGGGGAAGCGAGAGGACGTCGAAACCATATCTTTAACGAGGACGCGGGATTTCTAGTTTTAATCTTTTAATCAATCAAAATGGAATTCAGCTCGAGCATTCACCCCTTTTTCACGAGTCATCGAATCTCCTCGCGCGAACGCACGCGCGCGCGTGAAAAGTGAATGCGAACTGCCTTTGAATAATCGCGATGGTAGCGAAGCTTTGCGGAAAAAACCGCGATGAGAAGGTTGTTCCCGTTTACTTCTCTTTATAAAGAGATTTAGGGGATTTTTGCGCAAAAAAGAACAATGTTTGTAGGGGGCTCCACGCTACACTAACTATTCTAGAATATATTTACGGATGAGCCTTTATATACAAAGTATAATTCAAATAACAAATAAAATTTTCGAAATTCGCGTTTGCGTAACGCGACGCGAACCGACAAACGCACGGAAAAGATGCTCGTGAGTAAACAGTAGCCGTGCACGCTCTCAATCACCAGCGCGCGAAGAAGAGGAAGAAGTTTGAAGAAAGTAAGAGGAATAAAGAAGAGAGAAGGAACTTCGCGCAGAATCCTTCGCCGTTGCGCGAACGAAAAAAAAACAACGACGAATCAAGGCCAACTTTGAAACAGGAACGCAGTATGATACTGAGCCGATTCAAGTCCAGCGGAGAAGATGAGCACGAAGGAAACGAGAGAACGACAAGAAGAGCGCACCTGGAGGAGCCATCATCATCGACGTATTCGTATGTTTTCTTCTTTGGTACTAAAAATGTATTCTCAAAAGTCTGAACTTTTTTTTTGTGAGCACTCAATCGCGGCAATTCGTTCTCTTATATGTCCCCTGTCAAACTGTTGTCGGTCGTCTTTTTTGTTTTTTTTATTTTTTAGTTCCACTGTCCACCTGGACGGGGGTGGAGCTTGCGACGACCTTTTTTTCGTTCGAGGTGGTTCATTTTTAATGCTCTCTCTCTCTCTCTCTCTCTCTCAGATCTAATACAACGCAATTTGATGACTAACAACAGTGCTATGTGAATCAAGCAACGAAAAGGAATCTTTTCTCTGTTACAGGATTCGAATTTTCGTTCCTTCTTCCCAGTTGGAATCATCCCACAGGGCGAGCTTGTCCTCCGCGCTATCTTCTACGTATTCGCAGACGTGTTGGCACGACAGTTCGTCGAAGCTTGTGATGACGGCAGGGTACCACGCGTCTTCCCCGGGCCAGAAGATTTCGAGTTTGACGCCAACGGCGTTTTTGCCTTTTGCGGCGAGGAGAGCTAGGTCTAATTTCGTGTCGCGCGCGACGCAAAGCATTTGCTTTGTGATGCAACTTTCAGCCGCATCTTTTTCGTTTTTGTTCGTGCAGACGGAACACTTGCCGCATTTCCCACTGGGCTGGAGTGCACTGAGGGCTTTTGCTACGTCGTCGTTGTCGTCTTTGTGCTTCATGGTAAACGTCAACTTTGGTTTGACTTTCTCCCACGGCGGTTCAATCACACTGGCGATGTCGTAACACGAATCTCTCACCGGAACGGGATGGCCGGGCACGAGTTTTCTCAACGCATCGTTCCCAACTTTACGCAACTCTTCCGCATCCTCGTAAATTTGCGAATCTTCTTCGTTAAAGCTTTGAGCGTTCGAAAAGCACAGCTCGAGGGCGAGAAGAAATGACCAAATGGACGCGTAACCATTATCTCTCAGGCATTTCGTTATACTTCGCAAATCGATGGGATTGGCAATAGCTTTGTAATATCCTGGGAGGACTTTACTCGTAGGTAGGAGTTCGAAGAGTTCGCTGCGCAGACGCTTGGTTTCCGGTTCGACAGCGCAGCGGATCGACCGAAGAATTGAATGGCAAACATTTGTGGCTTTTTGCGTCATTGTACCGTCGGTATTTTTCCATTCCCACGCACTCCCTCCATCTGCGTTTGTGCGCGCGATGGTGGCATTCTTCGAAACTTTGGCTTCTCTCCCATCCTCGTCGTCGTAATCCTCATCGTCATCGTCGCCGTCGTCACCTTCAGCACCTACGGAACGTTGTCTCCTTGCCGCGCGGTCTGGCATGTGACGTGGTTCAATTTTTGAGAACCCTTTAACTAAGGACCAAATACCACTTCCAACGCCGGAGACTTCCGTAAAAATATCTGATTTGTTGCGCATGTACGCATTGAACGCCGCCGCTTTTCGACCGGCTTTCGCCCATTCGCTACCAGCGCGACCGCCTCTAGCTTCGATCTTCTCCATGAATTCTACCGTTCCAAGTTGAGAATATCTCTCTAATAGACTGATTGCGACGGCAGTCGTATCGTTCATGCCGCTTCCCCTCGCACCCGAAGGACGACTGCGTTTTCTGCCTCCTTCACTATTTGGTTTATTCTTACGAGTGAAATCAGAATCTGAACCCGATTCATAATCCTCCTCATCGTCAGAAGACTCGAGCTTGATAGTTTCCTTCGATTTGCGCTTTTTGTACGGACCACGCTTCAAAGATGGGATCTCCATCGGTTTGTTTTCGTATCTGATTTTCGTCCGACCTCTTCTTTCACCACCCATGGCTTGCTCATTCTCTTCCTCCTTCACCGCTTCGTAACCGTATTCGGCGATGGCAGCTTTGTCGCGTTCGATTTCCTCGCGAATGGTTTTCGGAGAGACTTGTGCTGGCGGATGATATAACGCCGACGTTTCTGTTAGAATTTCACGATGATCACGATAAACAACATCGTCTCCGGCAAACGGATTCTCCTCGTCGTTGATTTCGTAAGGAGCTACGCGAGTCTCTCTATACTCTCTCGGTTCTTCAATGTCGTCATAGATATCTCCACCAACTTTGGGAAACGGAACATCTGGTCCAAAGAGCTCTTTTGCAGCAGAACGCATGCATTCTCTCAAGGCCGCTGCGTCTGCATACATTTGACTTGCAGGATCGTTGTATCTCTGCGCATTCGCAAACACAAGCTCCAAGGCGACAAAAAACCACCACGGCGAGGCATACACTCCTGACTTCAATGAAAACTCAATCGTGGCTATGTCAATCGGGTATCGAATAATTTGATAATATTCCGGAAGTTGTGATTTATTGGGAAGAAGTTCAAACATTTCGACGAGGAAGCGAGTTGAAGAGGCGCCCATTTTCCCAACACCTTTTCCTCTCCCTTCGGCGCTGCGGACGATTCTTAGAATCTCAAGGCATTTTCTTCGCTCTGACATGCGCATTGGATTATGCTCGCTCACACCGGCTTCGTAAATCGTGTACACTTCGTACGGTCCGATAGAAATGGGATACTTAGCTCCAGACTTTCCAGGTGCACCGGCTGGTTTTCCAATTTTCTGAACCAGCTCCAAGTCCGACAAGTTTTCAAAATTTTCTTCCTCTTCCTCTTCCTCTTCCTCTTCCTCTTTCTGCTCCTTTTTCTCCTCGTTGTGCTCTTCTTCTTCTTTTACTTGCTTTTGCGCATCCTCTGCTGCTAACGCGCTTTCGCCGATAACTTCTGGTTCCCATTTCAAATTCATCAAGAACAGATACAAATCTTCCGGCTTTCTGTCCTCGTACTCTACGCGATGTTCGCCCGAGTTCTCGAAGAATTTCGTGATGGTTCCAATGCGGAATCCTTCGACATGAGATTGATATACGGCAACTTTCTTACCTATGAATTCTCCGTTGTTGTCAAATTCCTTCCCGGATTCAATAAGGTGCTCACCAAGCGTGATCTTGGCTTCGGAATCGTGGGTCTCCTTTTCAAATCTCACTTTTATCGAGGTCTTCCACTTCTTTTTCTTCGAACCTCCTTGCCTTTCGAATTCCGTGACCCCTACGTGCTGGCCGCCGGTATCGATTCTACACGTCAAATTAATGCGAGGTCGACCATTCTTCTTCAGAACCCCCGTTAATTTGCCACAAATTACAGGAATTTCTTTTGGTTCGTATGGGATTCCTTTAATCTCCTTTCCTGCCCCTGCCTCCGCCGATTTCTTCATCGTAACGACTAACGGGTTACTCAACTCAGCAGAAGGTAGCTTCCCGTTCTTCGCATCTAGTTTGAGCTGTTTTAAATACAAATACTTTTCTCGTTCTCTCGGCGTCATGAAACGGATTGGTTGCAAAGCCATCTGCATTCGCAAACGTTTTTTCTCGCTTTCGTGCTCCTTCGCGCGTCTAGTCCGCTCTTTTATGCGTTCGGAATCGCGGTACTCTTTTAATTTAGCCTTTTGCACTGACGAAATCGCTTTGTTGACACCTTGAATGTACATCGTATGATCGCCCTCTTCTTCATAGCGCGATTCGCGCTCTAAAGTTTCCTTGTGGTCTCGCATAGCATCCAATTCATCTTGCGCGTCTTCATCCACTTCGTTGTCATGTTCGGGAACTGGAGTTTGCCACTCCTCGTCGCGATCGCGAAAGGCTATCAGCGAATCTTGAACGTGACACTGACCATATCCAAAAATCATATCGCCATCTATATCTTTTGGCTCATATTTTCTCAACTTTATCGGATTGATCACGAGTGGCGTTGTGTGCACAATGTTCGCTGCGAACATTATGGCATCGAAACCCACATCTGGATTCGACCAGGAAGGCGGTAGTATCTGAGCCTTTGCGTTTGCTAAATATCGCGGTGGAAGCTTCGTCGGATTCAACTGCGCAATCCATGGTTGCATTTGAGATATGGCGTCTTCGTCTGGGAGAATTCCTTCCTCGACCATATCTTTCGTCATCAGCCCGGCGCCGACTAACGTGAGAAGCTTTGTCATTTCACCCATTGTAGGAATAGCTTTTTGGACTTGCTCGGCGAACTCAAGTCTAGCGCAGTGATTTAAACCAATGAACTTGGCGGTTTTCCAATCGCCCGATACGCCGACTGTCTTTGCTTCTTCTTCTACTTTCTCATCTGCTTCTCGCTTAACTTTATCCATCGTCGCGCGGGCATCCTCTTCGATGCCCTCTTCCTCTTTCTTCCCTTCCTTGTTGCTATCAGGAGCAGCATGCGAGCGATGCATGACTATTTTGAGCGATGGCTTAGCGGGTTCCGCGGTGGTAGCGGCGGTGTCTTTGACATCAGTAGCTCCGTCGACTTGTTGCTTTTCAGTCTGGGGTTGCTCATCAGCACAGGTCACCATTCGTTTACACTTTTCGGCGTCGTCTTCTACTACTTTGTTCGCATTTTCTCCTTCTCCCGCCGTCGATGATTTCATTGTGAACACTAACTTTGGTTTCGCTTCCTCATTCTTTACCGGCGCCGCATCCGACTCTGGCTGTGGAGTGTTTTCTGCCTCATCTTTTTTCTGTTTTTCTAAAGCTTTCAGTCGGGCCTCTTCTTCTAGCTTCACGAACGATTCGTGCTTTGTTCTTTGAACATGAATCGGCAACTCTTCAAACTCTTTCATCTTTATGGGTCGCTTTCTCCCAAACGTGGCGTAAAACAATCCGCACGCCGTGCAAAGGTGTTCCATGCCCAAGTGCCCTGAGCGCATTTTCGGCGTGTCTTTGTACGATTTGCTACACGTCGAACACTGAAGAACGCCTCTGTAGTAGTTATCCATGGTATTAACTTTGGCCGCTGCAGCCTTTTGAAGATCTTGCCATAATCGCATCTTTCTCGCTTCCTCGGAAGCCGGGTCCGCGTAAATCGCGGATACTTTATTGATGTTCACAATACTAGCGTTCTTTTGTTGCTGCTGCTGATACAAGCTGACTGGTTTCAAGTTTTTAAATCGAGAAGGTAACTGCTCTCGTCCGTACGGGTAATACGCTTCCGCTAACAAGTCTTCTCTCATGGCGATTTTTTGAGCAATGGCTGTTTTCAAATTTTCCTCGCGTTCCGATTCCCACTTTTCGAATTCGCGTCGTTGCAGCTCCTCCAAAATAAGAACCGCGGCTTCGCTCGGCGTATCCACGCCTTCTTCGGCCGTTTGCACGCTCTTTTGACCTTTACTCGCATCATCTCTTCCCCAAATCAAGTGATGCTTTTGATGTTCATCCACCCACGCGAAATACGGTTCGTCGAAACACTCGCCTTCGGCCAAGTACCTTCGAGGAATCAAAGCGTTCTCTACCATCGCATACGGCGGCGGTTTCTGGTCTCTTCCCCACTCCATCTCGTCTAATCGCGGTCGTCCCCTCTTTCGTTTATCCGGCGCATTTTTAAGATGACTTTTCCCCATGGCCATGTTATATTTAAGCGTAAGAAAATCCGCCGTTTGCATGGACTCTCTTTGCGACCCGCCGGCCGCTTTCGACGACGACGACGCGCCATTTTTATTTTCTCTTCCATCCGCGTTCTCGTTAGCGCCATCGGCACCCTCCTCATTTGCATTCTCTTTTTCATCTGTTTTCTCTCTCGGATCTACCCGTCCGAGCGCGACGACTTCAGTCGTCACCACCGCGTTACTAAAGTCGCTCCCTCCAAACCTCCCAACCGTCGTTCTCAAACTCCCAATCCGTTGCCCTTTCCAATTCGTCAACCGTTGCTGCTTCTTCAACTTATCCGCTCGACTCGAAAACCTCTGCGGTTTCATCCGTTTCCGCGCGTGCGCTCCCTTCGGTCCTCTCTTATTTTGTCCATCGTTCGCTCTCTTCGGCTTTTCCGGCGCGACTTTACTCGCCAGAGATTTCAGATCGAGTTGCGCGATGAGCGCTTGGTTGCGCGCGATCTTCCTTTTCCGTTCGAGTTCGTACTCGGTCAAGTTCGCGTCGTTTTCTTCCATGGCGCGTTGGATTTCTTTTTTTCAAAATCCTTGGAAGACTCTGTATTACGTCTGCGTGCGTGTATATATTTCACCGGAATATATAAACAGCAGCCCCCCGTGGGCGTTTAAAAAGGTGCGCGCGCTTTCTTTTACGTTCTTCGAAATAAATTTGAAATGCGCGTGGGGGGGCTTCTTCCTCTTCCAAAATGTAAATAAAACCCAAAGAAAGGAACAACAACGCGCGCGCGCTCTCCAGAGTCCTTCGAAAGGAAGACCACAAAACGCGCTCTGAGAGTAACGCTCTTCGCTGCTGACGATACTAACCTGTTGCCTTTCCAGGCGCGCGCGCGAACTTTCTGATGATGAAGCGAGAGAGATTTCGAAAAAAACATCATCGATAACAACGCGTTGGTGTGCGCATCAAAAAATTTCAAAGAGGAAGGAAAGCGAAGGGGCGCGAAAGAGCGCGCGCGAGAAAGGACCCCCCGAACTTCTACAGTAACAACACTAAACTACTACGTACGCGATGATACCATGTTACTACTACTACTACTACTACACCGCGGAGACTTTTTGTCTCCTTTCTAAAAAACTATAATATAATGTCTACGCGCCGCGCGCGCGCGCGCGCGAGCGAAGAGAGAGAACAGTTTCTCCTACGCGCGAGGAGAGCCGCCGCCGGGGCGCTCTCTTTCGGCGGTCTCGTTCTTCTTCTTCTTCTCCTTCTCTCTCTCTGTTTCTTGCTCTTCAAACAGCCACGTTCTTCCGCAAACTGCTTCTACGCTCGCTTTCCAACTCGCAACGATCGCGACTAACCCCAAGGTTGGATGGTTCGCGCTCGCGGCGTCCCAATCCTCCATCGCTTTCCCGCTTTCCACGTCTCGTTCGAATCGTTTGCACCCGTCTTCCAATTTAAAGTGAAACGCGCTCAAAAATGTCTCCGCGTCTTCGCTGATCACGTCTCTGTAGTCGTATCGTTGCGACCGCGCGCAAAACGCCTGCCACTGGTACGCGTACGATTTGTGTTTCGAGAACGCGTGGTGGTGTAAAGTGCGATGGATTTTCGAGCCGAACTCTACGCGCGGTGCGGTTATCGTTTGGACGAATCTCTCGTAGGATTCTTCGTCGTTGGCGTCGTCGCCGTCGCCGATGTCGTTGTTTTCAGAACTTTTGACTCGAGAAGGACGGAGAAAACGCCCCCCGCGACGCGCACGGCGGCGACAAAACCTGCTGTCGCAACTAAAAACGCGGTCACCACCGCGATCGAGACGACGATGGAGCCTTAAAGAGAGGTGTTGCATGCGTCGTCTACACGGCGTGCGCGTGCGCGTGCGCTTTTTTTTTCCACTTCTTTTCACGTTTTTCTCCATTTTTTTCCAATAACGAACCCCCACGAAATGCATATAATACGTATTAGATACTAAAAAAATCAGGTACGCGCGCGCGTTTCTCGCGCACTTTTACAAGAAGAAGAAGAAGAGGAAAATGATGCACCGAAAAATAGTAAAAGGTCTGAGCGCGCGGATGTTTGCGCGTTAATATATATCATTACGTGCGCGTGTGGGTGAAGCGGGGAGAAAGGGGATTTTTTTTCTTGATTTTTTAATAAGTCTCTCTCTCTCTTTCCGAAAATCGGCCTCTCTCCACGCGCTCGCAAAACGTGCGCGCGCGTGCGGAGAGAGGCTTTGATTATTCGCGAGCTCTTTTTACTCTCTCTGCTTTTAAAATGCCCGGCTTTTATTGTTGTTGTTGTTGTTTGAAAACGCGAGAACGAGATTAAAAAAAGCGACGGGGAGACTTTAAGCGTCCACTTTCCTCCAAAGTCGAAAGGCGCCGGGCGATATGCAAAAAAGAGAGAGAAAAACTATTGGAGTCTATCGATCGCTTGTAAAGCGCGCGAGAGAGAGAGAGACGTTCATTTAAAAAATAGGACAGAATATCGATCTCCTTTTCCTCCACCACACGCGTATATATGTATATATATACACACGCATATCCGTCGCAAACGTGACGCGACTCATCGAAGAACAGATAACTGATTCCTCTTTCTTCGTCTTTGTTTTCTTTTCGTCTCGGCGCGTAAAAACTGACCTTTTTTCGTAACTCCAAAAATTTAGGGGATTTTAATTTTTGAAGGTAAAACACGTCCGGTTTAGTATACCACGAGTCGATATGGTGAGTGGCGCGCTGGAAGGTAGAATTAGGTACGCGAAGGACGCGAGCGAGAGAAGTGGGGATGATAGTTTCGATAAAGTTGAATCGCACTATGAGCGCGCTTTGGACGAGTTGCGGGAGGCGACGCTGTTCGTCATGTCCTCCTCGAGAGCGAACAGGTATAGGACATTTTCAAAAAGGCTGTTTCGAATGGCATTCATGATTGGAAATGAACAGAAAAATGGGGTCGAGAGGAAACGAGGGAAAGTTCTGAACCCGTACGACGTTGCAACGATAACGACGTCGGCGGGCGGGCACGAGAAGAATCTGAACAAGACGAAGAACGTGGGCGGGGCAAGTCACGATAGCAACATGTATGACAGAAAGGAATATGAAGAGCTCGCGTATTTAATGGAAGATATTATGCCTAGGAATACTCTGTTTGAGATTTTAGGAGACGTTTTGAACTTATCTTTCAACGGTGTGCCACTGTGCCCGGCGCAACAACGAAACGATGAGGAGGAAGAGAGCGACGGTGGTGGCAGTTTGCAAGTGGAGAGTAGCAACAAAGAAAAACGGTACGCGGCGAGAGCAGCGCGCGGCGCGCTACTCTGCGTAGGTACCGTTGGTATTACGGATACTTCGAGCGAATACGATACATTTATAACGTTTATCGAGATGCTCGTAGACGCGTGCGCTCGGGAGCTCGAAAGGCAGCAGACCGCGCCACAAAAATTAGGGGAGAAAGACGAATACGATTCTAATGGCACGGGAGGACAAGAAAAAATCGAACGGGTAGAAGGTACGTTCTTGACCTTTTACGGAGCCCTTCGAACGAATAATATGCGGGATAAAACCAACGATGCGGATTTGGGCGACGAACGCGATGAGAAAGTCCGGAGGAAGTATCTATCGAACGCCTTGGAGGAAAAGGACGACGCGTACTCCTCGCTGCTTTTACAGGCTGAAATTTTAGAAACATTGATCGCACTCGTCGCTGAACGACCAGAAGTGAGAGCGATGCTCGCGGAAAGGATCGAGACGATTAAAGCGATAGTGCGCGCATACACGATCGGTGAATACGAGGACGAAGACGGAGATAAAGAGAAAAAAGACGGTTTGGAAGAGTTGTTGAATGAAATCGGAGACGTTACCGAGGAAGAGTTGAAGGCTGCATTCGTGCGAGCTCAAATGCAGCTCAGCGACGCATCTGGTGCTCTTCTCGCGCTGCTCACGCAAGTTCCTATTCGCCTACCAGATACGTATACCATTCACGACAGCGTCGATGCAAAAACGGATGTAACTGAAAAAAATGTGAAAGCGTTCGAATCTTTCCGAGAAGCAGCCGTGAATGCGCGAACACTGTGCGCGAAACTTCTCGGAGGGGAGGAATATGTACAGGAAATAATCGATGCGCAGACGCACGATGTGGTTTCGAGGTATGCCGCCGAGCAAAAAGCGCGAAATAGATGAGAACTTCCTCTATCTCTGTTGTACACTTATATTGATATATTTACACCGCCTGCAGTTGCTTTCTATCATAGGCATTTGAACGGGAACGATTCTGGTCTTTGGAGCCAGTTATCTTTTAGCCACACGCACGACTCTTTTCCGCCTTCGACGTAATGCACGCTGTAAGCCAATCGATTTTTTTCGCTCGTGTTCGCTAGACTCCAATGAACGTTTTCTCCGTGCAAAAAGACTAAAGTTCCGGCCTCGACAGTCAACGGCACAAACTCTTCGATTTTATATTCAATTTCCTCGCCGTCGCCTTCGTCCGAGAACTGCACTTTTCTTTCCACTTCCTCGTGATTTACGAACATCCTCTTCCTCGTTCCGTTCAAATGGCTTCTCGGCAACGCTCGTAAGCACCCGTTCTCAATCGTGCATTTCTCCAACGCGACCCAAACCCCCACGGTGCTTTTCTCTGGACCCGTACGCAAAAACGTATCGTCTTGGTGCGGAACGACTTCGCCGCCGCATCGCGCGTTTTTAAATATTATCATCGATTGCACAGGAGTCGGCTTCAATAAACCCAACTGCTCTAAAAATCTCTTCATCTTTTCGCTTCTGGAAAATGCTTTGAACGTATCATCCAAATCGTGCAACGCGTGCCCAATCTTATTCAAAGTCTCCTCCTCCTTTTCTTCGTAGAAATAACTCACGTTCCCAGCGCTGTTCAAAAAGTACTCGTCCGAACAGCTCGAAGCTTGCTTCTTCTCCCCGGTCGTAAAAATCGTCTTCTTCTCGTCTTCTTCTTTTTTCCTCTCGCGATGTTCTCGCTCGAGCGCGTTCGCGCGCTCCTTGAGCGCTTCCGTTTCTTCTTGACTTAAAAATCCATTTAAACAGACGAAACCGAAATCTTTGTACGCTGAGATGACTTCGGGAGGTAAAGATGAAGACGACGACGGCGAAAGAAACGAGACGTCTTCGAGAGCGACGGCTCCTCTTGTCGTCTGTGAAGGTGGTGGTGGTGACATGTGCGCGCGTTTTTATATGTTTATGAATAAGGATATTTTGTAAAATGAGGATAAAAGGAGTGACTTGTAACTAACTTAAAACACAAACAAATTTTAACACTTGGGAACCCAGTCGCCTCCGGGTTTAGCGAACGTCCTGCTCACTAACAGGGGAAACCCGATGGTGCAATCCACGTAACACTTGACTGGTTTCGCGTCCAAAGTAATCTTACCCCAACTGACGGCTTCGTCCGGCCGAGCGCCGCTATCGGAGCCGTCGTGTTCCGTCGCCGTGGACATGTAGACGGCGAAATCCGCGCCGTTTCTCATGAGGTTGGCGTTTGCCATGTGGTGTTTGGCGACGCCACCTCCTAGAATGATTAATCCAGTTTTGCGAGGTCGCTTAACGAGGAACGCTTCATCGTTGCAGTTTTTAATGTCTTGGACTAAATCGATGATTAAACCTGGATTTTTGAAGGAGTGGAAGTAGAGCATGTCGCCGATGGAACCGTCGGTGAGCGCCGGACAATACACCGGGATGTCGTTCTTCGCGCACCAATAAAACACCGAAGTCTCGTCGTTAATTTCCAAACCTAATCGTTTAATGAACGACGAAGGCGTCCAGTGCGTGCCTTTTTCTTTTTGTTCGCTCAACATTACGTCTAACAGCGGCATCAACCAATCTTCAAACTTGCAATAGTTATCGTTCGGGACTAACAAGTTTCCGATTCTGTTCAAGCCTTTCTTTCGCAAATCCGCGCCTTTCAGCGCGAAGTCCCCAATGTACGTCTTCGCGAGGCACTTGATGAAATCTTCCTCTATCCCTCCCGCGGTCGTGCAAAACACGTCGATCATTTTGTTTTTGGCCAAGTAACACAGCGTTTCTCGGACGCCTGAACTCGTCAAATTTGACGTGAACCCGCAAAAAATTTTCGTCCGAATTTGACTTCTCTCTTCGTCCGTCAACAAATCGTCGCTCGTTTCCTCTTTCGTTCTCTCTTCGTCCGATAATCGCCACCGAAGCATTCTGTTCACCTCGTCGATGCACATTCCCAAAGAGGTGGCTTGGAATCCCGTCGTCAAGAGAGAATCGAGCAAGGTTTCGTAACAGATTCTTCCTTTTCCTTCTCCTTCTCCTCCTCCGCTTTTGTTTGCGCCGTCGGCGGCAGACGAAGGAGAAGAGGTGGACGCGAAGTCGTACCCTCGAATGAAAGGCGCGTCGTCGGGCATTTTAACCGACTCGGCGAGGACCGCGGTTTCTAAAGAGGACGGGAGCTCTTGATTAGCGGACGTCATTTGCTTATGTGCGTGTGTTGTGGAGAGAGAGTTGTATTGATTCGCGTGAAGAGTGTGCGCGGTTTTTGTAACGAGAAATTTTTTACCCAAAAACAGATGTGAAGAGACAGCGGGAAAAAAAGCGCTCGTGTACGTTACGCGGATGAATGCATATATACACACACGATTTTATCATTACCGCTTCGCCCAAATAACTTTAGTCATCTCGTCTGGGTTTGGTTCTTTGTCGTACACTTCCATCAACTGGTAATACTCGTCGTCCATTTTACCGAATCTTTTGTAGAGTTCCCACGATTTCTCCTCTTCGGAACTCGAATAGCTTTTCCTCAAGGCGCCGTAAATCGGGAAAAAGAACGGTTTCCGGTAAAGCAAGCGAAAATGATAAATTTGTTCCCAGCTGTTGGCGAATTCCATTCGCCCTTGTCTGCCTCGAATGGACATGACGTTTCCGGCGCTCTGAATGTCGCCGAGCTTTGGATTTAACAAAATCATCGGTCGGTCTCCTGCAACTTCCATCATTTCTTCCATGTACGGTAATATGCTATAGCCTACGATATTCTGCGGACAAATGAGTATGAAAACGTCCTCGTCATCTTTCGCGTGGTCTTTTCCAATCGCTCCGTTGCTTATTCTATCCGCCACGTCTTCTTCCCAATCCATCAAATCGATTAATCGAGAAATGCCGCTGAGCGCCAACGGCAAGCCTTGAAAGACGCCCGTCCCCATGCTCCCTTGGACGCACAGTTTCACCCTTTGCTTCCCCCCGCCTCCTCTTCTCTCCATTCTTGCCAATTCTGTCGCCATCGTTCTCACCAACTCCAACAGCGTCCCCGCTCTGAACACGTCTCCTTCGACGTTCATCTCCGGGAACTCCGTGAACACTTTCATCCGAATATTTCTCTCATCTTTCAACGCTCTCAACACGCTCTCCGTCGCGTCGTCGTAAAAGAAACGCCGGATTTCTCTCGTGTGCGGGATGTTGTTCAGCAACGTGGGAAGCGCGACGCCTTCGTAACGGACTCCCGATGCAGAAGACCTCGTCGCGTCGTCGTCGTCTTTTGACGACGAAAAAGCGCGCGCGTATCTTCCTCCTCCTCGTTTTCGCAGAGATTTCCAATCGCGGTTTTGTTGGTACACATTTGAAGAGATGGAGGAGGAAGAAGGAGCAGAAGAAGAAGACGAAAATCGTCTTCCGCGGACGTCCGCGCTCGCGACGGCTGCTGACGTTCTCGTCGCTGTCGATGCCGTCGTCGTCGTCGTAATCATCGTCGTCGTCGTCGTCGTCGTCGTCTGTTTGAACTTTTGACGTTTCTTTGTCAGTAAAGTAAAGTAGGGGAATTTTTTTCTCAAACCCTAAACCCTAAACTCGAGTGAAACCCTAAAGTGAAAAGACCCACTTGATGCCGAGAGAATCTCTCTCAAAGCGCGCTCGCGTTCATACCATATACTATCATTAAAAGAAAAAGCAATGGAGCACAAACTGGAATCCATGCGCCTGACGTCACCTTCTTCTGATGGAGGAGACGAAAAAGTGGTGCGAGATGTTACCGCCGCCGCCGCGGAAGAAGAAGTGAGCGCGACGACGACTTCGACGACGACGACGAATGGAGATGCGAACGCTGCTGTCAGCGGTGGTGGTGGTGGTGGTGCGACGACGACGAATAATAATAACGAAATCGATTCATCGGATGAAAACCAAAGCGACGACGAAGACGAGGATGTTTTCGAAGACGCGACGACGCCTCCAGAGGAAGAGAATCTCGCGACGAGTAGTAGTAGTAGCGGTGGGAATAATAATAGCACTTCGAACAACGATGGTGAGTTGTACAAGGACGACGAAGAAACAGACGAAGACGTATCGGAGCGCATGCGAGAGGAAGACTTTTCGGAGCTCTTGCAATACGTCAAAGTAGCGGTGGAGGACGAGAATCCGCTGGAAAAGTTCGAAAAATTAGGATCGACGTTGTGGCAACTGAGCAACGACGCTTTAGAGCAGTTGGCGAACAGAGAGGAGATTGAGAGTCAGCAAGGAGGCGCGTCAGACGGCGGCGTGAGATCGATTTTTGGCATCGTAAACGAAGAAGATGAAGAAGAAGAGGACGAAGCGAACGTGAGTAAAGATGGTGGTTTGAATCTGCAAGATTTACCCAAGTGCGTGCAATTAGCTGCGAAGGAGTTGTCGGTGTTTGCGAAAGCGTTGACGATTGATCCGGGGATGGCGTATAGGCCTGGGAGCTCGAAAACGAGAGAGGTTCTTCCCGGGGAGACAACGATGCGAGCGATTGGGAGCCACCGCGTTGGAGCAGCAGAGATTATCGCGATGATGTTACAGTTGGGTTGTTTGGAAATTGATGAGAAGATGGCGCATTTGAAATTGGAAGAAACGAACGACGACAGTAAACCGATGACTTTAGAAACGCTGGCGATCATGTTGTTCGAATATCCGTGGTCGTCCGCGTTTCACGCGGCGGCGTCGAGAGCTATTTTAGCCGCGTTATCGAGTCCTCACGAGAAGCTTTGGATGCCTTTGGTCGTATGCGCGAGAGATGAAGCCGCGGGAGATGTGTATAAAAATTCGTTGCCGACAAAGGTGGCAGAGACTATGGACGAAGCTTTGCTATGCGAACGCGTGAGCAAAAGAAAAGGAAACGTTGGATCCGCTGTGGTGTTGGCGAACGCTTTGAGAGAGTTTGGTGAAGCCACGGACGAAGAGAGGAGCGAGATGCGAAGACATTTGAACAATAATCCGAAATGGGTGGAAGCGAATAAAGACGGTGGGAGTTTGGATCGTTTGAACGAGGAACAAGTCGGAGGATTGTGCGGTCCAAAACCGAGCCGTTCGCAATTATTAGAAACGAACTTGGGAGGCGGAGGTAACGTGATTAGCAGTCACGAGTTGCTCCGCATGCTCCAACACATTTCATTAGGCGGTGGTGGAAACTAAATGTGAATCTACGTAGTTACTTCTGTATATATTGTGATTGCAATGTGCACTATATCTAGTATTTGATTGAAAGTATTTATCAGCGAAAGCTCATTAGAGGCGACAACGGCGAGCGGGTAGTCTCCAAACGCCTCGCTTCCGGTCCTAATTCTTTAACCGCTCTTGGGCTAAAGAATCCAACTGCCATAGTTGGTATCGTATCGCAGCAATTTTCATCGCCTGCGGGTGCTATCGTAATTTTTCTAACTGGCGTCATGGCTTCGTGTTCTTCCGCCTTTAATAATTCAAGAAGATCTCGTTCATATCCTTCCGGATCGTCAATTGGTGTTTCGAAGTTTCTGACTGTTTCCATTCGCCGTTTCTTGTTCGTCGATATCGCGTACGTTGCTCTTAAACGCGAGCTTTGTGGCGTCTTTGCGATTGCTAATGTTTTCGTCGCCGGAGAGATCTGTTGCTGCTGGACCGGTTCGTTCGCATTGGTGGAGAAGAAATAGTTCGCGATTGGAGTCAAAACGCGCTTCACTGCGCTGCCAATGGGTGGCGTTGGTTGCAGGTGGTTATATTTTTTGCTACTCATCTGCGGCTTTGGCGTTTTCATTCTCGCGTTTTCCTCATCCTCATCCTCCTCTACTTCTTTTTCGTCCTCGTCGTAGCGCTCACGCTTCCTCGTTCTCGTTACCTTTCTTCCCTCCTCCTTGTTCTCCCCTAATGACGACGAAGACGACCGCGAGGACAAGGATACTTCAGCGAATCGTTTCATAAAAACCTCACCGTCTACGCTATTTGTCGCGTCTCTAATTGCTGAAACTATCGCTTCACAATCGATGTCGTCCTTCCTTCTCGCATCGAGTTCATCTTGAACAAAGCTCAACGTTGTTAAGCTAAAAGCCACGAGCATCTCTGAACAACATCCCGAAGGCGAAGAGTTCTGCGTCGACACGTGGAACAAGAGCGTATCGAACACTTTCTTGACGACACAATCTGGCAAGACTCCGATGAAAGCACACAGAAACCATCGCGGGCAAAAAAATGTCACCGAAAAGCCGTTCGTGGACAACGTCTCGTGAAATCGAGGGAAGAGTCGTTTTGTTTTCAAGTCTAAAACTTTCAAATCTCTCTTCAACGCGAACCACGCGTCGTCGCTCTTCTTCTCGCTGTCGGAATAATATCCAGTCAGAACGCACTCGATGAACATTTTGCTCAGAGAATAGCACTCGGCTTCTGTGCTCGTCGTCGTCTTTATTCGCGTCGTCCTAGATGTGTGCAACTGCTTCAACAGAAATCCAACAACAAAATTCATCCCTTGCGTGTATCCTTTCGCGGCGGAAGAAGCGCTCAGCGCTCGCAAAATCCGTCTCAAGGGAGCAATCATCTGTCCATCTTTCGCGAAATCGCGGTCGTCTGGAAAGGTTCGGGCTAAATCTAATTCTATTTGTTTAAACGAATCAACGCGTTCATTACTATTTTCTTTTATCGAATCTAACAGCGCTTCGTACTCTTCTTCGGTGCTGCCAGCGGCGCAACTCCATCGCGTCCAGTTTTCCCACGTTTTTTCTTCTACTTTGCCGTCGGTGTTGTTGTCATCGTCGTCGTCGTCGAGAGCGCGAGCGTCTGTTCTCGCTGTTCTCGTCGTCATTTGTTCCCGGTTGCACAAATGTTTTCGTACAAATTTCTGTGACGAAGAAGTTCCCCTCTCGATCGATGTCTGGAAAATTGATTGGAGAAAAAAAAGAAAAAACTGCGCTCGCTTCGCTTGTTCGGCTGCTTGGCTGCTACCTGCGTGTGACGGCTAAACTACTATTACACAAAACAACTATGCACTACTATTTGAACGCTTTTCTTCATCTTCTTCTTTCTTTTGAAGTCCCCACCCGGCGACGTCGCCGAGTCTTCCCATCGGTCCTTTTAAGAGGACGCTGTTGGTCACGACGGCTACCGAGGACAGCGCCATCATGGCGCCCGAAAAACTCGGGTTGAGACTGACGCCGTATTCCGGGAGGAAGGCGCCCGCGGCGAGAGGAATGCCGACGGCGTTGTATGCCAACGCCCATCCTAAATTTTGTCGAATTTTTGATAAAGCTGCGCGACCGAGTTCGACCGCGTCCGCCGAGGCGGCGATTTCGTTCTTTTCAGAAACTAAAACAACGCCGGAGGCAGCCGCGGCGGCTTCGAGACCTCCGGAGGCGGCGATACCGACGTCCGCGGTGACTAATCCTGGAGCGTCGTTGATACCGTCGCCAATCATGGCCACCGTTTTCCCGGAACTTTTTAACTTCTCGATGATGGCGGCTTTATCGCTCGGCGAGAGATTACCGCGAGCAGACTCGAAGAGTGGAGTCGCGCTCAGTTCTCGAACCGCCGCGTCGACGGCGGACTGGCGATCGCCGGACAAAACGTGCACTTCGCAGTTCAACTCATTTTTAAATCGCTGGATCGTTTCGATGGCGTCCGGTCGCATTTCGTCTTTCAGTTGGAAGAGTGCGAGTACACCTTTTGATTCAGTACCTACGGCTGCAAACGAAGCGCCGCTTCTACTTTCCGTTTCTTCTTCTGTTTCTTCTGACAAGTTTAATTCGGATCGAACCCAGCTCGGCGTGCCTACAAAACACCTTTCGCCGTCAAGCAGAGCGGAGACGCCGAAACCAGGGGATGTTTTTTCCTCCGAACGTTTCTTAAAAGAAGGAGAGGAAGATGCGTCGAGTTTGCTGATTTCATCGCCACAAAAAGCCACGATGGCCTTTGCGAGCGGATGAGAACTTTCGGATTCGACCGCCATGGCGACGCGCAAAGCGCTAAATCTTCTTTCTTCTTCGTTACTTCCATCCTCTGAATTATTAAATACCTTCATTTCAGTTACTTTGGGTTTCCCAACGGTCAGTGTCCCGGTCTTATCAAACACGACACAATCCACTTTTGCCATTTGCTCCAGGACGTCGCCCCCTCGCAATAAAATACCCCTCCTGGCCGCTAAACTTGTCGCCACCAAAACCGCCGTCGGTGTTGCTAAACCTAAAGCGCACGGGCACGCGACGACTAACACGTTTGTCGCCAATTTCGTAGGCGCGAGCCACCAGGGAATACCCGCGGCGTTCGACCCGACCGCCTCCATCAACGCTCCAGGAAAAAACGTCTCGCCAAATCCAGCCCAAAAGACAAAAGTTGCCAAAGAAATACCCATGACGGAATATACGAACGGTCCGGCGATTGCATCTGCGATGCGTTGAGTCGGCGCAGGTCTGCTTTGCGCATCTTCGACCGTCTTTTGAATTCCAGCGACGATAGATTCATCGCCGTTTTTCAAGGACATGATGGAAAGCGGGCCTTCATGAACGACGCATCCCGCGCTCACTTTTGACTTCCTAAATTTTGGGACGAAAATTGGTTCTCCCGTCAGAGAAGCTTCGTCGACCGACGCGGCACCGGAAACGACCACGCCGTCGCACGGAATAGTCTCGCCCGGAAATACTCGGACGACATCGCCTGGAGCGATTGATTCTCGATCGACGAAAGCATACATAACATCATCGGCTTCAACATCGCTCACTTCGCCGTCGTCTTTTTTGTCGTTCAATAATGCGTTTAAATCCAACTTTTTCGAATCGTTTTGAGTGATTTCCATTCTCGCTTCGGCCGGAAGTAAGCTCGACAAGCTCGCCAAGTCGCTCCCCGCTCTCGCTCTCGCGCTCGATTCGAGCGCTCTGCCTAATAAAATAAACGCCAACAACAAAACCGGCTCTTCAAAAAAATCATTCGTTCGCATGCCGTACTCGTTCAATACCGGATGCAACGCGTTTGCTCCGCTCAACGTGAACGCGGCTAAAGCGCCCACACCAACTAATGAATTCATCGTCGGACTTCCGTTCCTAAAAGCCACGAACCCGTCCGATAATATCTGCCTCCCGGGACCGAGCAGAGCAGCGCTCGCAATCGTCGCTCCAATCCACGGGTTTGCCAAACTAGTCACCGCCTCCCCGTGCGCGTATTCGTGCAATCCCAACTGGTGGAGATGATGCGAAACGTGCGTTCCCAAACACGCGATCGTCAACCCCCATGCCAAATATAAATCTTTCGTTGTCCGTTCCTTTTCCTCGAGTCGCTTTTGTTGACTCTCCAGCGCCATCTGCACTCCAGCCTTACCTTTCTCGCGAACGCGCATAGTAAACCCTTTTTTTGCAATCAAATCAATAGCCAGCTTTTCTCTCTCAGCGGCTACTTTTTCTTCTTCTTCCGTGACATCGTCCGTATACGTAATCGCGGCTGTATTCGTGACTAAATTCACCGCGCAGCTCTTGATAAAATCTTGCGCGTTCAACGTCTTCGCCACGTTCGCTGAACATCCGCCGCACCGCATACCCTCGATCGAATACAGTTTAGTTTTCGTAGCAGCGGCAGTTGCAGCGGATGATGATGATGATGACTTCGACGACTGTTCTTCGGAGACTGGGGTGCTAGAAGGAGGTGCGGAAGTGCTCAACGCCGCCAAGCGCGTCGCGAACATTGTCTTCCTTCCTCTTCCCTCAGTGGGAACTTTCGAGAAGGAATTCCGATGAAGTTCCACCGACGACTCGCGCGCAGCGCCAAAAGAACACCCAAAACACCGCGTCGTCGCATTTACCGCTCTCAACGTCGATCTCGCGCCCCGCCCTTCCCTTCCCAAAAAAGAAGAAGAAGAAGAAGAAGAAGAGGACGAGGAGGCAAGAGCAGCTTGGGAACTATCCCCTCCTCCAATTCCAACTCCTCCGCTACAACGTCTCCCGAGCGCGCTCGCTAAACGAACGCTTCTTCTTCCTCCGCGCGACAACATCGCGCTCTTATTCTTCCTCCTCTTCTTTTCAGTACTGGTGGTGCTGAGATGCGCGACGACGCCGACGCCGATGGACACCCCTGATGCGCTTTTCAGCATCGATGTTAGATACGTTTTTTTATCTCTCTCTCTCTCTCTTTTGCGAGTTGTTGTTGTGAAGAAGCAAACGGCAGAAAAAAAAGGGCAAAAGATCTTCAATATAAAGAGGATGTCAGATGTGGATATTATACACGCGACTCGTTCGTTCTTTCCGTTCGTCTCTACTAGTACTTTAAATTAATTCAAAATCCAGCGCGCCCGCCGCGCGCGCGACAACAAGATGCCGCTCGCGCGCTCGGGTGGGGGAATGCTTTCTTAGTTCTCGTATTATTTTCGTTGGTGTCGTTTTCTGTCGCGCCCGGTCTTTCGTTTTTACGCGTCGTCGCGTTGTTACTATCATTATTTTTATTATTATTCCGTTTGTCTGCTCTCGACAAAGCCGACGACTTGGTCGGCGACCATCCACGTGATCGCCTGGCCGGGTGGGATGCGCATTAATCGCGGCAGTAAACCCTTCCACATGGCAAAGATACCTTCTTCTCTGAAAATGACCACGCCGGCGTGTAAGAACCCTTTGTACTTGGCCTCGGTGCCGGGAGGCGCTTTCGCTTGCGCCATCAAACGCGTCTTCATGACATCAAAGGGCCCAGTGGCTATGGGGCCGAACGTTGCGGCTAATCCACCACTAATTAAGGATTGCGCGGGATGTAATACCATCCCGTCACCATCGTGTTTCCCCCACAAAGTTTTATCCACCTGCGCTTTCGCCGTGAACAAACACATCTGATTGGTCCCGTTTCTCGCGATGGTCGGACCTACGCCGGACCACAAACCTCTCACGCCTTCTTCCACTATGATCGTTCTCGCGCAATGAAACGTCCCTTTATACTTTAATTTTGTCGGATCTACACCTTTTTGTTGCTGCAACCGAATTTTAACCACTTCAAACGGAGTCACGATCATCACCGCTTCGCACACGCCGGCGCCGAAACCAGCCAACATCCGGCGTTGCGTGCTCAGGTGCCCGTTTTCGTCTCTCAAACCGGCTTGAAACGTCGCGTTCGTGCCCATGCGCAACATATATTTAAAGCATAAGTGCGTCGCAAATGGGGTTAATCCTTTCCAAAGCGCCTTCGTGCCTTCATTCGCTTGTATTTGCTTGAAACAGTCCGCGATGCCCTTGTATTGTCCAGTCTTATCGAGTTGCAAACGCGTTTTCACCACGTCCACGGGTTGGAGACAGCACGCCTGTTTTATTGTTTTAAAGAAAAGAGTGAGCGAGAAAGAAAGAAGAGAGACGCTCGCGCGAGGGCGAACCGAACCGACGCCGCCGGGCGTTTGGCGAGAGAAGACAGAGAAACACCGGGGGAGAGCGCGCGCGTTTTCTTACTCTTCGGGTCGTCGCCGCCTCTCTTTGAAAAAACGAAAACAACGAAACGCGAAAATACGATTTTAACGCACCTCGATGATGCCCCCGAACGAACCAGAGATGGCTTTTATCGCCGGACTGACGCCGGCTTTCCCAGCCGCGGCGGCGGCGGTGGTCGCCGCCGCGGCAGAAGCAGCGGTGGCGCTATTTTCTTTCGCCGACGGGATAAACAACGCCGGGTGATGATGATGAAAAAACTCCCCACCAGGGGTGGTCGTGGTCGTGGTCCTCCCGCTACCACTACCACCACCAAACCCGCGGGGCTGCTCTCTCGCGTCGTACGACGTCGACGCGAACGACGACCCGCGCGCGCTCGTCGTCGTCGTCGTCGAAGACGCCGTCGCCACCAGGTCCCGCAGGTACTGGGAAGATGATGGCATTCCTATAAAAAAAAACAGAGAAAGGGGGCCACGACAGCAAAAAAAATGTCGATCGATTCGATATTCCCACGCGCGTTTTGCTGATGAAATGCCGGTGAGTGAGTGAATCCAACACCTCATTTAAAGAAGAGAGAAGTGCTCACAATTTTTTTCCAACTTCACACCATCGCAAAGACAAAAAAAACGCGACATCGCGACATCTCAAAACCTCACAAGAACAAAAAGCAAGCGCAACAGGCGTGTTGGGAATTTTCAAAAACAAGCGAAGAGCGCGCTCTTGCTTTTTGTCTCTCTCTCTTTCCTTCTCTCGTTCGGGCACCGCACGCGCGCGCTGATAAATACACACAGAGAGAGAGAAGAGAGATGGCACCGCCGCGAGTTTTGGGCGGCAGCGGCGCGCGTCGCGAACGAGGAGGAGGAGAAGAAGAACGAGAAGAAGATGCGAGAGGGGCGGTGCGAAATCTCGTTCGAGACATTAAAACCGAGTTGGCGATGCAGCGAGAACGAGAGCACGTTCCGGGAGGAAAAGGAAACGAAGGAGCGGACGATGGCGACGATGCGAGAGCGAAGAAGATGCTCGAAGAGCTCGTGGAGAGGCACTTTCGCCGAGGCGTTTATGTTGGTACGTTTTCTTTGCTTTTTTCTTCTTCTTTGCTTTTGCACGCGCGAAACAACAAACTCTCGTTTTTTTCAAAAATACTCACGCGTTGAAAAATCTTCTCTCTCTCTCTTGTTCTTCTTCTTCTTCTTTTTCTTCTTCAGGCGAAACGTCCGCGTCGGCGATGACGACGTCATCCTCTCGCCTCGACGATGAGTCTTTGACGCTAGAAGTGCTTCGAGTGTTGCGAGATGCGATGCAAAAACGACCAAACTTGTTCAAACGCGAAGAAAGGTTTTCGTCGGCGGCGGCGGTGACGGTGTTTTTACGCGTGTTTCCTTGGACGTGCGCGGTGTCGTCTTCTTTGGATTCGAGAAGGGTAGCGTTGGAGTTGGCGTCTAAATTGATGCAGTTCATCGCGGTCGATGATAGGGAAGGGTGGATTGCCTTGTGTTTAGGTGCGTCGAGGGCAGTAGAAGATGCGTGGGAGGGGTTAATGTTACAGCAAGAAAAATTGACGGCGACGGCGAGTTCTTCGTATTATAATAACAACAATTATACGAATGTGGCGGAGTACGTCGCTTCGTCTTTTGCGGCTATCGTGGAACACTTTGAGATGAAGATTATGGATAATGATTCCGAAGGAAAGGAAAATAGTGACGCTGCAATTAAGAAGAAGAGTGCGGAGGCGCTGCGCGAGGAAGAGTTTCTCTCTGCTTTGAAACGTTCAGCGTGCATATCTTTAGACCTCTCGAAAGGTGTCTCTGCGACGCATCTCTTTGTCAACGCAGCTTTGCAAGTCGTTTCTTACACATTCAAGGTTTCGCCGCAAATTGCGAGCGCGATGATCACACCACAAACTATCGATGCGATTGTAGATTTGAGTGCGTACGCTGGTTCGTACGAAGTGCGCTTGAACGCTTTGAAGTGCGCAAAGTCGATTTCCGTAGAATTTTACGAGAACATTGGTCGCGAAGATTTCGCAGTTGAAGCCACGCTGAACGTTTTACACTATTTCGATCCCAGTGATGAGCATACTAGTAATCTCGACGTAGTGCGATTGTGTTTTCAAACTTTGCAGCAGCAGAGCAGCAACAACAATAGCATCGAAGTAGATCAGAAACCGTCTTCGTTGTTGTCATCAACAATCATTGACAACGCCGCGAGGCTCGTAGAATCGCTCACAAAGTGCATTGCTGTTTGCCAGACTCGAGATACGAGAGAAATTTTACTCGAGGCCCTTTTAGTCGTCGCCACCTGTGCCGAAAAAGAAGAAAAAAGAGTGAGGTTGCATAGACGAAGAAGAACAGAAAACAAAAAACAAAGGAGTAGCCAACAACTAGTCTCGTCTTCAGCATCGGATACTATCGGTGTATTGTGTTCGAAAGCGTGTGCGTCCATTATGCACTGCGCAGTCACTATGGATGGATCGATGGCTTTTTCTGGAATACTCGCAATAGCCATGCGCGCACCACACCAGTCAGGAAAAACAGGAAGAAACAATAGAAAACAAAACGGGAAAGAATTTAGTGACGAAGATACCGATTATGAAGATCAAGCATATTTTAGAGAAGAAGCCACGGGGGATGGTGCGAGTTCAAATATTATAGACGAAGAAAAGCAGCGTCAAATAGCAGCTGCGAAATGGACAGAGTCTTGCGTGATTTCAATGTTAGAACAGCTCGGCTTACCGCGAAAGAACACAGATCCAGACTCTCCAGGCGTGTGGATTCCAGATGCACATGTCAAGGTGGAGAAAACAAGTTTCAATAACAGCGCGAGCGATATAAAAACATTAGAAAAGATTGGTGCCATAGTAACCCTTGCTAAAGCTGCTGCGATGTCTGATTCTGCCGATGATGCGAGAACTTGTTCCGGAAATTTCGTCTCAACGTGGTTGCAATGGTTCGGGAAAAATAAGAATTCAACAAAAGATAGTAAAAGTTTAAGTGCAGCAGTAGCGAGCAATAGCGATGGCGTAGACATCGAAACAGTAGCTCTCTCTAGGGAGAAATTTTGCGCATTTACGATGCTTTGCGATGCGGCAACAGCTTTACTCCTAGCTGAAACGACGAAAAAGCGACGACACGATCACGAAGATAACTCTCATCGAAACATGGATGTGAGCACAACCGGAGGATCGCTTGTAAATGTCGACGATTTTTCACTGCTCAACGTGCATGATATCACTCCAGAAGTCGTGTTGTGGCCGTACACGAGATATGTGAAAGATCCGCACGTCAGTTGGGTTCTTCTGAACGCGAATAAGTTCACGGACAATAGCAGAGAACGACGCCAAGCCAGGGCGCTTCTAGATAGTACGACAAAGTCCAAAATTGCATCTGTGGCGCTAGCAATCACTTTTATAGCGTCGACGGAGAAGTCGAGCGGAACATTGGTATCTGCTGAACTTGCGAGGCGTGTGTTACAGCGCGCCATTGCAGACGAAGATGAGCGAGTGAAGTCAACGGTTGTCATGGCTTTGCCATTTGCCAAATTTTTTGCAGAGCGATTTTCACCTTCGAGTCGAGATTTGGGGGAATTGACAAAGAAAGCGATCGATATGACTCGTGAAGAAGCGAATAAAAAAGTATTTGACGTTGCGGAACGGTATGAAATTCTCGCAGCAAAAGCTATCGCGGCGATGGCGATTGGGGTGAATTACGACCTCGGATGTCTCGCAGTTGCCCTCTCGCTTAGCGACACTTTGATTGAGAAAAGTAAAGAAAACAACAATACTAGTAGCTCCAGAACGACATATAAAAGCTACGAAGTTGATCTTGACCGTTTGCGTGATTCCTTGACGTCGAAAGCTATCTCAGCAATTCGTCTCGCTTCGGAAAAAAAGTACGAAGACTTGGAATGCATTTGCGAGTCCATTCATTCAGTTGTGAATATCAACCTAGCGAGCGCTTCAGAAACTCGGCGCAAGATTCTGAACGCGTTGTTCGCAAAAATATCGCAGCAAGATAGGGGATCGACAGAGTCGCGAGATAGTCACTACTTTCAGAACAATGTCTTCCGTATAGCATCTTCCGGCACGGTCGGTCAACAACAATCCAAGTCCAAGACACCATCGCGAGGGCGAACGTCGCGCGCAAAAGCAATGAGTGAACTCGAAGTCCAAAGAATGCCGCTCTTGCGCGATGAGCTCGAAAAATTATGCATCGAAGAATATGCTGAAATTTTTGAGATTTTTCTCGTTTCCGACGACTGTCCTGAAATTAATGAGGCAGAAGATGGTACGGAAGAGGCGAAAAAGCGACGCGCGGCTGCTTGGAGTAATAACAACGGCGATAAGAAGTGGGAAGCAGATGCGATCAAAGTTGCGGTTTCCTCGTTACGAAGAATTTTAGATACCTTGTTAACTTGCGGTCCAGATTTTCTCGATCGAAGACTGCGAAAAGAAAAGGAAACATTTGCACTATTTGGGGCCAAGAAATTGATTGGATACGCGTGGCGATTAGCGCATCATGAAAGCTCGAGCGTGCGAAAAGCTGTCCTTGATGCAACGCGTATATTCTCTCGGCGTGAAATTCTCCTTGAAAGTGCTCTTGAAAGCGGAGAGATTGACCTTTCGACGTTTTCCTTCCGAGCGATCAAAGTATTGGCAGAAAACGCAAACAACTCGAATTTGCGCAGGCAATCCAGTTTGAATGTCGCCTTACTTTGGGGTGGTGTGCCTGCGGCCTTGAATCAAAATCCAATCCATAATATTGAGATTGAAGCATCTTTAAAATTACTCCGGCATCTGAAAATTGTAGTGGACGAAGCGCCGACAGACACCGCGCGAGAGCTTTCTTTGCGTGTTTTTTCGACCGCTGCCATGACTGTCCCGGCGAGACGGGACGCGTTAACGATTGAAGCTATGTTCTGTGTAAAACATATCGTTCCAAACTCAGGGGAAAGTTTACTCACGGCATCTACTGCTGCTCTTCTTTTGCACAACCTAGCAAAGAAACGTGACATTCGACCAAAAGAGCTTTTGTTAGGAGATGCTCAAATCGCGGAAGGTATTGGATGTATTATCCCTAATAATAAAGAGATGTTGCGTACGCTTTGTGAAGCGGTTGTGGAATGCTCAGAAAGAGAGTTACTTGATGCTCTTTTACCTGCGGCGATCCCAACGCTAGTGCGTAAAAGGGATATCAAGACGTTGGGGGCATACGCAACTGAGCTTCGAGGAGAGAAATCTGTCAAGTCTATCGTGACTGAATTCGCGTACGTCGTCATTGCTGATTTTCTCTCTGCTCGAGACAATGAAGCGTTGAAGAAAAACGCAATCGAGTTTCTCGAAGAGCAAACAGGTTTAGAAATAGAAACTTTGATCGCAGATAATGCGTTGTATCTCATTAGGTGTTTGATCAAATCAGCCGGCGCCAACGAGAAAATTGCAGAACCAGTAGTTTGCGCGAAAGAATTGAAGACCATGCTCCACGATATTGGTCGTTTGGCGCTAGGAGATGAGCAATTCACCACTTTGCCAGATTTCTTGCGTGCCCATTTCACTGCCGTGGAAATGCTGATGTACGAACCAGATGAGAAGAGGAACGAAGTGATCCATCGCAGATTTCTGAAATCGCTTGCGATCATGGTCATTTTAATCCAAGATCATTTACCTCAGTTTGCACCAAAAGTCATGGCACACTTTTCAGCCGCACTTGAGCGTAAGAGTTTGCGCAAAGATGCTCTTCGAGCTTGGTTGATATTTGTGCAAGTGATTGCAAAGCATAGCAATGAGTACCTATCGCGAATCGCCGGTCAAATTGTGGTCACGATGCTCCCGTATCTACAAAGTAGCGATCAGGAAAAGCAAAGCAGCAGTGAATTCGATGAAGGACACGGAGATTCATCGAAAAAATTTGCAAGCTCGGCACACTCTGCGACGACAGATGCTAATCTAGCGGCAGCCGTTATTGATGAGCTCGTGTTAAAGGCTATTTTACCAAAGCCAATTTTGGCTTCGCTGCCTCTTTTGCCTCGGCTGGATAGACTGCGAGACTCGAACACAAAGCTTGATGATGCAAGAAGATCAAATTTACTCGAAGATAGTTTAGGAATTCGTCTACAAGCGTTGACCAACTCCTTGTCCCAAACAGAAAGTGCGGCAGTCCGCGAAACTGCACTGGTGGAAATATATCGCGCTTTGAGCAATCATGAAAACACAGATGAATTGAATGCTCTTGTGAAAGGCTCAAATGAAGGTGCAACGGCTGATTCAGTTGTAGGCAATCTTGGGTTTGCTCTGTTGAAGTCTTTCTCGCATGATTATTCATCCACAGGGAGTGCCAAAAACGAGCAAGCCAGAGTACGCTCGCAAAGAATGGCGGCAAAATGCCTCGGCGAGCTCGGCGCTATTGATCCCGGCCGTTTGGGTATTACTCCGGAATCTGTCGACTTACACTTGGACACTACGCCCACAGAAGTTGCTCAAACTTTACTCGTAGATCACCTAGCTCGCATGGTTCGCGGTGCAACAGATGCGATCATGCTTGATGCCACGGCGTTTTGCGCACAAAAAGTCCTCATAACGAGTGAATGCAGGCCAGCTGAAATTGAAGAAGCCGCGACATTTTTGTACAATCAGCGTAATAATTTCGGTATGGATACAGCTGTATTACCAGAAGGATCAACAAAAGACGGAGCTAAATTTTGGTCGGAGTTACCTGAGGAAGCGAGAACCACGTTGGCTCCATATCTTACGACGATTTACACCTCAAGTAGTAACAAGCAGCTACCGTCGACACGTCCGATATATGGAACGTCTTCTTCTGTGAACTCATTCTCGAAATGGATTCAACAGTGGTGTCGTGTTCTAGCCATAGAAGCTCGCGGTCCGTGTGCAGATTTATTCGAGAATTGTTTGGGAGTGTTTCGACACGATACACGCCTGACGCTGTATTTGCTTCCGCACATGGTTTTAGATGCTCTGACTGGACAAACCAAAGACGAGTATGCTAATACGAACGAGAAAAATGATCCGATTGTTATCGATAATGATGACGGAGATGAAACCACGCGAATGCGAAGGCTCTCCATTGAGCTTGAAATTTTAGCCGTGTTGAGAGATGCTGCTGGTATAGTAGTTTCGGAGAATGAGCAGCAGATTGTTACTACGAGCAGAGGTGAAATATCCCCGAACGATGTTGTCGCATTTTCGGCGTTGCGCTCGCAAAGAGGAAGAGATAATGCGCTTAGCAGTAAGTCATCTGCTTCCGGAGGCTCTGGTGGTATTGCAGAGTTGGCTGCGCAAGCAATATTCCACTTACTCGACCAGCTCGAAACGTGGGTTGCTAATGTCCGTATTTCTAGTACGAGACGCCATTCATATGGCGCAAATGCCATGCACAAAAATGCTCACTTTGTTCAGGAGTTCCTGGAAAGTATTCCTAAAACGCTACTTGCAAAAGCGGCGCAGAATTGTGGTGCTTCAGTTCGCGCCCTGAGGTACTTTGAAGATCACTGTCGCGCTCAGGGTGCAGTATCCAACCCTGCGTCGGCAAATTTTGCAAAGACAAAGCTCGACATGGCGGATGGAGACGTCTCATTCTTAGCATCGGTATATCAGGGTCTTGCTGAACCGGACCAGTTATTGGCGTTGCCCAGATTTCGCGCCCAACCAAAAGTGGAGGATGAACTTTTACGTCACGAGGAAGCCGGAGAATGGGAGGAGGCATTGATCCACTACGAATCTGAGCTTTCAAAGAAGCCACCACAATCATCATCTTCGAGTGATGCTTTATCTCCTGCGGAATGGGGAAGACTTCGATGCTTGAAAGGTCTTGGACATTTAAGAACAGTGCAAAGAGATTCGGAAACTTTACTCGCGGCGCGTCGCTTCTCACGAAATCGCAGAGAAACAGCCGCGCTGGCAGAATCTGGAGCGAATGCAGCGTGGCGGCTGGGCCGATGGGATGATTTAGAGAGCTTTTTGACAAAGTTAGATAACGAGAACTCGAGAAGAGGTGGCGGCGGCATTCACTCTTATGATGGCAATGCTGCATCGGCGGGCTCGTTAGAACACGTCATCGGTTCTTCTCGTAAACGAATTCGGAGCACTGCGGGTGGAGGAATTCTCTCTTCGCGATTACATCGTCATCAAGCGGTAAATGTCTTCAACGATGACGACGATGTGTCTGGGTTATTGACGAATTTATCCTCGTCTGCGTTCAATCCAAAAGCTCCTGCAGATGGTGATGCTGCTATTGGACGCATAATGCTTGCATTGACAAGAAAAAATAACCGAAATGGAGTAAACAATTGCGATGAAGTAGGTTTTCGCCATGCGATGAAATCTGCTCGTGATGCTGTCTTGGCACCATTAGCTGCAGCAGCGATGGAAGGTAGTTGGCACAGAGCGCACCCGAGTTTGGTTCGACTTCATTTGTTGCAGGAATGCGCAGCTGGCTTTGAAGCTGTCAGGTCTTTTCGCGAAGAGACGAGTAAAATGCAACTGGAACTTGCACGACACAACGAAAGCATACCTTCTAACAAGGGTAACACCAATAGCACATCAAGAAGTCGATTAGCCGAAACGAGAACAACCGCAAACCGATTTCGAATATCTCGAGAGTCCAAATCTGGTATTCCTACGGTCGCTCAGTCCGTGTTGAACGCGTGGGATGCGCGCTTAGAGAGAGTACCTGCCACGATTCAGACACGTGAGCCTATCTTAGCTTTGAGACGGTGCATCTACGGTTTACTTCACGCTGCACCTGCGCAAGCGAACGC